>JACCDW010284299.1_pt1 | contig 199376 bp, 199 predicted proteins | sample 7449781 | NCBI WGS metagenome assembly JACCDW01 (sample SAMN15323449, study PRJNA562643) | freshwater metagenome | isolation source: river surface water | place: USA:Blue River Watershed | collected 2017-08-18 | reverse complement strand
GAAGGTAGTGGAGCATCATTTATTCTTAGTGATGCATCTCCTGCTCCTGGTTACACATTTATGGGTGTTGCTAATGGTGGCTCAAACTATCTACCAGGCCACAAAATTAAAATATTAGGTACAGACCTTGGAGGCACAACACCAGAAAACGATGCTATCATTACAGTTACTACAGTAACCGAAGGCGTGATCACAGGAGCAACAGTAGATGGTACAGCGTTTGCTACCGCACCGGTGCTAGGGTGGACTGTAACTGGCACAAACTACAATGTAGGTAGCGGATATACTGTTGCCAGCGTATCTACTAACAACGGCCAATTACAGGTCAGTCTAAATTCAATTGGCTTCAACTATGTAGTAGGTGATGTAATTACTCTTACTGGAGACAAACTTCAAAACGGAGTTACACCAGACAACGACATAACAATTACAGTCACTTATGTAGACGGCCTTGGTCAAGCAAACAACGCTACAGTCACTGGCACGCTACCAGAAATATGGCCTAACAACAGTATCAGTGACGGCGGCCAAGATCAATACGATACTGCTAACTATATCAGCACTAACTTTGCCACTGAGATTGCCTATAACAGTGGTGAAACTGTTGTAGAAGGCACAGCCTTTGGTATAGGCAGCACCTACAGTTTTGCCTACGAAACAGGTATATTTGCTGTTTTTGCCACAAACGCTAATGTTGATTATATTAGAACCAATGGCGGCAGCGGAGCAGATGGCGGCAGCGTCACAGAAGCAGGCCACATCTACGGTCCCAATACAGCCGCTGAAACATTTGACAATGCTGTCACACACATCAACCTTATTGGCGAGCCGTGGGCTGGTCCTATCGTAAGTTTTACAAAGACAGACAACGGCAACGAAGTCGACATAATAGTACCGGACGATGGTAGTCAAGGTGGTATAGGTATCACCAGAGATGGCAACAACGGTATCTACAATCCATATAGAGACATCAACGGATGGGACAGTGGTATCAGTCCAAGCGGTACACTATGGAACACAGACGGTTGGACAGATTTGTCAAATCTAACATCAAGAACCTACGCACCACTATACGAAGCATTTGGATCAGGTGGATTAGGCAACAAGATTGTTGGTACAGAATGCGTGATGGTGATAATTGACACTGGCAAATACTATGCTGTCAAATTTGAGCAGTGGACACAGGGACAAAACGGTGGTGGTCCAGGTGGCGGCGGATTCAGTTATACTCGCAGAGAAATTGACCCAACTAAACTTCAAGAAGGTATTCGTTTCGCAGACGGTACAAGACTAAAATCCGCAGAAGGACTTGGTCGTGTCAAACTTGAAAGCCCAGGCAGTCGCAGAATAGAAGAAGTCTACGGTTATAAACAGGTAACGCTAACTCAAAGACAAACAGTTAACATAACTGCTATAGCATCACGAAACGCCGCAGACGAGTATAGATTCTGGATCGATACTACTACAACAAATATAGACGACATTCTTGGCAATACTAGTGTTAATGGGATCTGGGACCCTACAACTATAGAGTTTAGTTTGGACAATGTCACTTGGTATAGATACGATTTTAACTCTACTGGTGCTGGCAACGAAATAGGCTATGGAGTTATTATACCCGGCGCAAGTTTAAACTATAGTCAAGGCGATAATATTTACTTTAGATATCAAATCGGTGGTGATCCAGTAGTATGGTGGAATGCCGCAGAATTGCCAGGAGGCAGCACAAACTTCCGCGGTGCTATTATCAAGTATCATGCCTATGACCGTAATGCTGGTACGATGGTAGGAACTATCCATACCGTGGACGACAGCGGTGACGAAAATGTCTCACACACTGAAGTGTTTAGCGGCGGTGGAGATGGCGACACCATAATCTTATGGAATCAAGTTCAAGAAGGGCAACTCAGAGCCAGACGCACTAACGGCGAAGGCACTACTATAAAGATACAGTGGAGTGCTACGGTATTCTACGGTTCAGAGTTTTGGGATTAATAAGGAACAACAAAAATGACAAGAGTATATAGAATACCTACAAGCCGTGTAGACGGTGCTGATGCTAATACCAACGATACTAACAGAGTTCCTACCGCAGGTGAGATTGGGCTTTACAATGACAACAATAAACCAGCATTGATTATCGGTGACGGTACAAGAACGCATCAGAAGAGTAAAGTTCTAAGTCCGGGTGTATTTTACGGTAGTAACGCAGATAGCAGCGATAACTTAAATCGTGACACTATCAAACTCATACCAGATGCTGGATTAGGCACAGATCAATATCTTGTTATTGATCCTACATACGGTGAGCCTGGACATATACATATCCGTGCTGGTGGCACTATAGATCAAAGCACCGCTGACTTATTCTTAGGCGGCGAATTAAACAATGTACGACTCAGTGACCTTGGCAATTATGTCCAGATATCCGCAGACGACGGTACTGGTGCTGGCACTACTAAACAATGGAGATTTGATTCCGTTGGCGGTCTAACATTACCTTCTGGTGCTGGAATTATAGGACAGGATGGTATAAGACTATGGGGACAAGGTGAGATGTCCTCTACAGCATATATTGGTTTACCTAGTAACACAGATGCCGCATCAACTTATCTTACTATAGGAAATTACAGTAGCACAGGTGTATTGATTCAAGCAGGCACAACTAATCCTCCAAAAAACTTCTACTTTAAAGGCAGTGGTGATTTAGAGTTACCTGGCTCGGGTAAGTTAATTGACACTTCTACAGTTGCTGAAGCCGGAACTATTATCACTGTTCCTCTTAATGCCGCAGGCGACACTGTAGACTATGTAGGCGGAGCCAGTGTGTTAGAAGTTCCAACTAATGCCGATACTGATCAAGTACAGGCAGGCTGGATTATCACATTCCCTGATAATACACAGAGAACTGTTTCTTCTACAGGTCAGGCCGGCGGTTATACTTCTATATACTACAACGAAGCCAACCCAGGGTTAGGAGCATCAACATATCCAGTGACCATACAGAGTGCCGATTATGTTCAAGGATCAGTGGGAACACTCACAGTATCTAAAGCCGGCAACATAACGATAGCCAGTAACTATAGTGTAAGCATTGTCGCAGACTACACAGATACCAATAGGCTCTGGGTCTTTGACGGCAGTGATGGTTCTCTTAGATTCCCAAACAATGCTGTATTAGATCCTTCTGACAGTAACATTGAGTTTAGAGGAATGAACAACTTCAATGTTGAAGCAGGCGGAGTAGTTAACATTGTTACTGACTCAACTGATACTGCTCACAGTTGGCAGTTTGGTGATGATGGCTTATTAACATTCCCAGATACTGTGTCAAAAATTTCTACTCTCAACCCAGCAACAAGCGGCGGTGTATCGGGATTAAATTTAACTGGTAATACTAGAACATATATTGGCATTACTGGTAATCCTAACTTTACTTGGGATTTTAGAAACTTTGGCTTGGCTGATTACTCTACAAATAGAAAACCCGCTATCATGCTTCCTGGTAGTAGTTGGATCGAAGAAGATTTAACTAACCAATCGTTAAATCTTGGAATTCTTGGTCCGTTGTTAATAGGTAGCCAAGACAAGTTAACCTTAAGAACTAATTCAGTAGATTTAGACATTAATGGCTTCACACCATTAGCCACTTACGATTGGGTATTCGGCAAAGACGGTAGTCTAACATTCCCAGATAACACAGTTCAAACTACAGCATATCCTGGTATCACTAATACACATACAGGATCCTCTGTTATTGCTCCAGGAATACAAGATGCTACAAGAGATAATCTTTCAGTAAGAGTAACCAACAATAATAACACATTAGATGTAGAAGTTAATTATCAAAATCCAGACACTACAGTTATTGTTAGTGCCTACAGAATGTATCCAGCCCCAGTAAATGTCTACGCAGGCTCATCTAGTAAAACATCAGGAAACACTATTTGGGACAATTTTGGTAATCTATCAGCACCTGGTGATAGTATTGGTTTTACATTTACTGATCAAAATTTTAGCAAGGTCTATAGAGTTACTGTAATAGCAGAAGTCATGCCTAATAGTGTTGAAATTGCTGGACAAGCATATTGTATCATTGAGCAGTTAAGATAACCCATTATGTATATAATTTTATTAACTTTATTATTCACACATATAACAATTATGTGTGTGACCTTATACCTGCACCGTAGTCAGAGCCATCGTAGTGTAATGTTTCATACTGTAGTTAGTCACTTTATGAGACTTTGGCTATGGCTTACTACAGGTATGAATACTCGAGAATGGGTTGCTGTTCATCGAAAACATCATCAAGCCAGTGATACGCCAGCAGATCCGCATAGTCCTCAGATCTACGGAATATGGCGTGTGCTATTTGGCGGTGCATTCTTATATGCAAAAGCAAAGAAAAACAAAATAATGATTAAAGAGTTAGGTCACGGCACGCCCAATGATTGGATTGAACGGACAATTTATACTCCCCACCCCTTGATAGGAATTTTTTTAATGTTGATCATAGATCTTGTTCTTTTTGGTCCCGTCGGGGTTATTGTGTGGGGGATTCAAATGTTATGGATTCCTTTCTGGGCAGCAGGTGTCATTAACGGGTTAGCTCATTGGTGGGGCTATAGAAACACCGAAACTAATGATACAAGCAGAAACCTAGTTCCGTGGGCATTCTGGATAGGCGGCGAAGAGCTACACAATAACCATCATTCTAACGGATCTAGTGCAAAATTTAGTCAAAAGTTTTGGGAATTTGATATTGGTTGGCTTTATATACGCATATTAAAAACGCTAGGCCTTGCAAAATTGAGAACCAGCTAAATATAGTATAGAGAGCGAATTATGGCAATACTTCAAGTTAATTTAGGAAATTATTCAAACGATGGTACGGGCGACGACCTTCGTTCTGCTTTCACCAAATATAACGAAACTGTTGGCGATTTAGATCTTAATAGAGTTATTAGTGCTGATAATTTAGGCAGCGGTGCTCCAATATTTTTACAGAAATTTAATAAGAATCTACAGTTAAGGTCAATTAAATCTGGATTAAACATATATGTTACTTACGACAACAATGAAATAACAATTAATACACCAGATAGTATTAATGCTGTAGAAGAAGATCCTAATCCAGTACTCGGTGGGAATTTAAATGTTAATAATTACAACATTTTAGGAACAGGAAATATCTATCTAACAGGTGAAGTAGTAGCTACATCTTTCGAAGGTAATTTAACAGGTGATGTAACTGGAAATGTAACTGGTAATTTAACAGGTGATGTAACTGGTAATTTAACAGGTGATGTAACTGGTAATTTAACAGGTGATGTAACTGGTAATTTAACAGGTGATGTAACTGGAGATGTAACTGGAAATTTATACGGAAATGTTGTAGGAGATATTGCCAGTTCGGGATTAAGTACTTTCGATAATATCAGTGTTAGTTCTGGATCGATTAATGGAACTGTTATAGGTAATAGTTCTCCGAATCAAATTACTGGTACAAATATTACTGCTACATTGGGTTTTATCGGAAACTTGAGCGGTACTGTTTCAAGTATTGCTAACCATGACTTGGAAGATTTAGGGAATGTTTCTAGTACTAGTCCTACTACAGGACAAGCTCTAGTATGGAGTGGTTCAATTTGGGAACCAGGAACCATAACAGCTGGTGTTAGTAGAATTATTGCAGGAACTAATGTAAGTATAAGCCCAACTAACGGACTAGGTGAAGTTACTATTAACGCTACAGGTATATCAGCAGGGGGAGATTTAGACTTTGGATCATTTTTATCGCCTGCAGGATTTACACTTGATTTAGGATCTTTTTAAGATTTAGGGGATAACAATGGCATTACTATTAAGAAGAGGTTTAGAAGCTGACAGATTGAGCTTTGTCCCCGAAGAAGGCGAGCTAATCTATGTTACAGATACAAAATTAATCTATGTAGGTGATGGTGTAACAGCAGGCGGCATCTTAATTGCTGGCGGTAGCGCACCAACAACACCAACTTATGCATTAGCAAGAAGCAGCGCAACAGTCAACGAAGGTGGTACAGTAACTATCACTTTAACTACAACTAATGTATCCAATGGAACTGCTGTTCCATATACTATTACAGGAACAGGTATAACTGCTGGTGATTTAGGTTTAGGCAGCTTAACTGGTAGTTTTGTAGTTAATTCTAACTCATCTAGTTTAACACTTAACATAGCAAGCGATTTTACTACTGAAAGTAGTGAAATTTTTACGCTTACACTTAACTCTATTACACCATCTGTTTCAATATCAGTTACTATCACAGATACATCAACTAGTGTAATCGACGGTGGCGGCCCAAGCTCAACATTTACAGAAACAGTCGGAGGTGGAGGTCCTAGCAGTGTATATACTGAAATTATCGACGGCGGAACGCCTTAATTTAAAATTGCATAAATAAGAACGAAGAGGATTTTTAACATGCCCCAACAAATTATATTGAGAAAAGGTACCGCAGCAGAATGGGTTGCAGCAAATACCGTATTAGAAGCAGGTGAAGTAGGTGTAGAAACAGATACCGGCAAATTTAAAATTGGTAGATCGCCCACTGTTGCTTGGAATTCTTTAGATTATGCAGTTGGAGATATTCCAACAGATGTAAGCGATCTTTTAGATGCCAGCGGAATTATACCAGTTGACTTAGCTGATTTAGCCGATGTCAGCACAACACCGCCAAACGACGGTGAAGTTTTAAAATGGAATGCAGGGACCAGCAAGTGGGAACCATCAGTTGATGCTACTTCAACCGGCGGCGATGGTGCAACATATACAATCAGCGCAGAAACTGAACTTGGCGGGGCAAAAATAAGATTAACAGGCAGTGATGCTTCTACAGATGATGTAAGCATTGTTGGATCAGGAGCAATAACTGTAACTAGAGATACAGCAAGCCAAATTACAATCGATGCCGATCCTATTGTTACTTATGGTATTGAAACTTCATTAGATCCTAGTGGTGTTAATTTTACCTTAGCAGGCAGTGATACTACACAAGATACAATTCTATTCAGTGCAGGATCTGGAATTGGTATCAGTAGACCTGATGCAACTACTATTGAGTTTTCAAGTCTTGCAAGTGATACTACCTACACATTCGAAGGACAAACAGATGTTGCAGGAGCAAAACTTGTATTAACTGACAGTAATGCAATAGCAAACGAAGTTGTACTCGAAGCTGGAATTAATATTGATATCAATCAAGTAAGTGCAGGTACTATAGCTATTGCTGCGGCAGAATACAACTTATCTGCCGGAACTGAAGTTGGAGGTGGTGGTAAAACTCTTGGAACTTTTACACTAACAAATACACAAACTAGTGTTGATAGAAAAGTTAATGTCTTAGCTGGAAATAATATTTTTATTACGGCAGCAACTGACGGGTTCAGTATTGCCACTGATAGTGGTAAGGTTAATAGTGGAACTGCTAATAGACTAGCAATGTATTATTCTACAGGTAACCAAGTAGTAGAGTCAAATGCCAACTTAACTTATACCCCAACATCAAGCACATTATCAACTCAAAATTTATATATTATTAGAGACACTTATACTGGATTACCAGGAGCTGGATTAACAATTGCACAGTCTCACGAAACTGCCGATGCAGTTAACACAACATGGACAAGATCGAGGGGAACTAATGCAGCACCTACAACTCTCTCGAGCGGTGACAGAATAGCAGACCTTACCTTTGTTGGTTATGCTGGTGTAGCTGGTGCAGGCGGCGGATATGCAAACGGCGCAATTATTACTGCTTCAGTAAACGGAACTCCTACAACAGGATCGGTTCCGACACAGTTAACATTCTCTGTAACAAATAGCGGTGGTGGCAGCGTTACTCCTAGAGCTGTATTAACTCCAGCAGGTGTATGGAGAGTTGATACTATTCAACCTCTTTCTACTGCTGATTTAACATTTAGTACACCAACTGGAATTGTTAAACTGCCTGCAGGCTCAACAGTCGGCGGAGTTCCTATTGGGGCTATTACTATAACTGGTTCGGTTAGCACTAGTGCATCTTTACCTAGTCAACCAGTAACTGCCGGTGTAGCATATGTAGTCACAACACCTTCACCGTCACATTTATGGGTAAGTGATGGTAGTGCATGGGTAGATCTAGGTGCATTCCAAGGACCAACTGGTGCTAATGGAACAAATGGTGCTGACGGTGTTGGCATACCAGCTGGTGGCGCAGTGGGCGAATTTTTAGTCAAGTCTACTGTAACTGACTACGACACTGCGTGGCAAGCCTTAGCAGATGTAGCTCTTAGTGGTGCTTATGCCGACTTATCAGGTACTCCTACATTAGCTACAGTTGCTACAAGTGGTGCTTATGCCGACTTATCAGGTACTCCTACATTAGCTACAGTTGCTACAAGTGGTGCTTATGCCGACTTATCAGGTACTCCTACATTAGCCACAGTTGCTACAAGTGGCGATTATGATGATTTAATTAATCAACCAACTATACCAGCTGCACAAATAAATTCCGATTGGAGTGCCACAACTGGTCTAGCACAGATTCTTAATAAACCAACACTAGCCACAGTTGCTACAAGTGGCGATTATGATGATTTAATTAATCAACCAACTATACCTGTAAACTTAGCAGACTTAGCCGATGTTGATGCTACTGCTCCTAGTACAGGTCAAGTATTAAAGTGGAGTGGAACTGCTTGGGCACCTGCTGCTGATAACGAAGGAACTGGTGGTAGCGCAAGTAATAGTTTTGCAACCATTTCAGTATCTGGACAAACTGATGTAGTAGCTGACAGTTCTACAGATACATTAACTTTAGTTGCAGGTTCGGGTATTAGCATTAGCACAAACGCAACTACAGACACAATCACTATTACTGCCACAGGCGGTGGTGGTGGCAGTATGGCTTCTAGAACAACTGTTTCAGGAACTACATCTAGTTTATCAGCTGGCGGCACTGGTCCTATTAATATAACTGGTTATAAAGGTTATATGTTAATGAAAGTTGAAACTAGTGCAGCAGCTTGGGTAAGAATTTATACTAGTGAAGCTGCTAGGATTGCAGACGCAAGTAGAACTGAAGGTACTGATCCTAGCCCAGGAGCCGGTGTAATAGCTGAAGTAATCACCACAGGTGCAGACACTGTAATGATTACTCCAGGTGCCTTAGGTTTCAATGACGATCCTACAGTAACTACAGACATACCAGTAAGAGTAACTAATAAGAGTGGTAGTTCTACTACAATAACTGTAACACTAACAGTAATTCAATTAGAAGCTTAATATGTCAAATATTCTTAGAGAATTTGTTGTTACTCTAAAAAGCAGAGCTGACCTCTCTGCTTTTTATGAAGAAATGGAGAATGAAGGCACTTACGGACATGCACCATCTCGTGTAGTAACTTGTGTTGCAAAAAGACCTTCTAGTAGAAATACTCATTACTTGTTAACTGAACAAGAAGCTGAGAATTTAAGAAGAGATCCAAAAATACAAGCAGTTACTCTAAGTTTAAAAGACATGGGAATTAAATCGCAACTTCATGCTAGCCAAACAGCAGAATGGAGTAGAGGTGACGCTATTGCCGTTGATCAAAAAAACTGGGGACTATATAGAGCATCATTAGGTACTAATATTTCTGGATGGGGAAGTGACAGTGCAAGCAGCAGTCAAACAGCCGAAGTTAATTTTACTGCTACCGGTAAAAATGTCGACATTATTGTATTAGATGAAATCGCCTATCCGGATCATTCCGAATTCGGAGAAAGATTTAATCAGTACGATTGGTTTGCCAATCATAATTTAGCAGTATGGCCGGAAAATCCTAATTCAACTTATTCCTATAATAACTATTCTGGTACTAACAATCACGCAACTCATGTAGCTTCGATTATTGCTGGAGAAACACAGGGCTGGGCAAGAGGCGCAAACATTTATAACTTAAGACATGACACCGCAGGTTTTACTTCTAACGCCAGCGACAGCAGCGGAAGTTATACTCCGTCTTATTATGTTATAGATTATATAAGAGAATTTCACAATAGTAAATCAGTAAATCCGGAAACTGGAAGAATAAATCCAACAATAGTTAATTGTAGCTGGAGTCTTGGTTCAAGAGTTGATTTAACTAATCCCATTGCATTGAATGGAAAGTCGAGATTTAGTAAAGTATATTTTAGAGGTCAGCTAACTGGTGCTGAAACGCTAGGCGAATCTGTTACTGATACTGGTTATAGTGGTGTTTGTTCAACAAGTTCTTTAGTTCCTGGAGGAAGAATTGTTGATTTAACTAATAAAATTAACGGCGGAAATAGAATATCAACTACTAGTAGTACAGCAGCTACTTGTACTAGTTTAACAAAATCTATAATTGGCAGAGCAAGTTTAACTAATCTAGGAATACCTATACAAGGTGCATTTCCAGGTGTTGACGACTATGACGATGCATATTGGACATTAACTGTTCCTTTTGCTGTAACTTTCCTTGGTGGTGCTTACGGCAGCGGCGGAAGTCCTATTCATGTAAGTACAAATAGTTTTGTTATGTTTGGCGGAAGTGCGTCAGACGCAGCAAAATGGGAAGTAAGCGGAACTAATCCAAATACTAGAAAAATTGCTATCTCGGGAGGAGATAGGAGCTGTCAAAGACTTTACGGCGGTGTTGAAGGAACTAGCCCTAATAGAACTTATAGAGTTAGATGGGAAGGACATGATGCTGCCAATGGCGGTGTTGATGATGACCCAACTTTTGTATGGGAAATGACATTCTACGAGGCAACACCAACACAGATTGATCTGCATATTGACACTAACAGTACCTATAGAGCCGAATTTAGTCTAAGTCAATTACAAACTAATTTTGGGTTAATGCAAACAGGTTTCTTAGCTCCTTATAAAGATGCTAGTATCGATGCTGATATAGCCGATGCTATTAACGATGGTATTATTTTTGTCAGCGCAGCTGGCAATGGCGGATTTAAATTAGACACTAGCACCGGCGACGACTACGATAATTACTTTGTAGATAACGGATTAGAACTATACTACCATAGAGGTGCTACTCCTTCTTCTAGTCACCCCGATATGATTTGTGTAGGCGCACTTGATAGTAATTCTAGTGAAACGAAAACCACTATAAGCAACACAGGTCCTAGAGTCGATTTATACGCAGCCGGAAAAAATGTTATCGGGGCAGTGTACAATAACCTTGGAGAACCAAACGGAAACACTGCTGGCACAGTTAATGATGGTTCAAATATATTGACTGGTGCAATATCATCGGTTGCAAGATCGGCAGGCAATGCAACTATTGTTACTACTGAAGCCCACGACCTAATTAACGGTGATGTTGTAACTGTAAACTGTAGTAATTCTTCATTTAATGCGTACATGGTAAGTGTTACTGTAGTAAACTTTAATACTTTTAGATACACTAATGCCGGTGGAGATGTTAGTACAACATCAGCAACAGGCGATATTACCGTTGGTTATTTGTATCAAAAATATAACGGAACAAGTATGAGTGCTGCACAAGTAACTGGTGTACTTGCATTAGCATTAGAAACTTATCCAAATATGACGCAAGCAGAAGCAAAAGCATATATTATAAACTATGCTAAAAATAATTTAATGACAAATACCGGTGGCGGATTTAATGATGGCAGTTCTTTATTAGATGGTAATAATAGAATACTATTCTATTATAAAGAAAGACCAGATACAGGAACTGTATTTCCTAAAATAAATTATAAAATTAGACCTAGCTCCGGAGCAGTATATCCAAGAGTTAGAAGAACTTATAGATAAGGATTAGTTCTATGAGCGGAATAGGACAATACCTTAATAAACAAGAATACATAGTCACTTTGAAAGATTCTAAAGATCTAGAATCTTTCTACGCTGATATGGTAGACAATAGAAGACCTGACGGTACTATGGTGCCGGAAAGAACGGTTGATTGTGTTAGTAAAAAACCAAGCAGTAGAAATACTCACTACTTGTTAACAGATTGGGAAGTTGCAGAACTAAAACAAGATCCGCGAATAAAACAAGTATCAATACATCCTAGATACCTTGGAATCCAACCTGGAGAGACTGCTTCTACAAAAACACAAACTTCTAGCGGATGGGATAAATCAACTAGCAGTAGTAACACAATGTTAAACTTTGCTCTGCTCCGTTGTACTGAAGGCGTAAACAGATCAGGATGGGGCAGCGACGGAACCGCCAGTGCAACAGGAACTGTTAAATTATCAGCAACAGGAAAAAATGTTGATTTAGTAGTAATAGACGGTGCGGGAGTTGCACTAGGGCATCCCGAATATGCTGTAAATGCAGACGGCACAGGTGGTACTAGATTTGTTCAATACAACTGGTATCAACACAATCCAGCAGTTAAAGGAACTAGCGCAGGCACTTATTCTTATTCTGGTTCACCTAGTGATCATGCAACTCACACAACAGGAACTTGCGGGGGCAGTACACAGGGATGGGCTAGAGATGCTAACTTATATAACATATACTATCTAGCGGGAGATCCTGGCACTGGTGCTTGGGACTTCCAGTATGTTATGGATTATGTAAGAGAGTTTCACAAAAATAAATCAGTTAATCCAGATACAGGAAGAAAAAACCCAACTATTACTAATAATAGCTGGGGAATGAGTATTTTTCCTAGTGAATGGACTTTATCAGATATTACCGCAGTGACCTACAGAGGAACAAGATATACTCCTAGTGGAGGAGGTACTGTAACTTATACAGGGTATAGTGGAATTTGTACAGCAAATGAAAGACTTGCTACATTAGTCGGTGAAGAAAATGTAGGTAATAGAATAACAACCACCGGTCCTTATGTACCTCCAAGCGGAAGCATTTTAACTAAACCGTCAACATGGACTCAAGAAGGACAGCAGGTATATTTTACTCAATTTGTCCAACCTGATGCTAGTTATGAAATAACAATAGATGCTCCAGCAGCTTTAAATTTAGTACACAATATTGCTATGGACTCAGTGTCTGGAACTATGTCCATAACTGCAACTATTACAATAAGAGATCAATCTTCAAATGTCGTTTATACTTATACAGATACGGCTTCTTCAGAAAACGGAGGCACTATAGAAGTTGAGATACGACAAAACAGTGTCGACTTACCTAACGATGAAACATATACTGTAACTTACGACACTGTAATTACCACAGAAGGGCAAAACATAACTTATGCATCTGCTATGAGCCTAACTGTTATTACAGAATCAACTCCAGCAACTGCATCTGTTACAGAAATTACAAATCAATTGTTAGGAGCAGGATCTCTAACTGCTTCAACAACTCCGACAAGCGGCAATTTTGATGATGGTTATTGGACCATTAATTTACCGTTTAATATAACTTATTTAGGAAACAGTTATAGTACATTGTATGTTGGTACTAATCATTACATAACTTTTACTTCTGGATCAACAAATTATAGCTCATTAGGGCCTTCAAATCCTAACCTACCTAAAATTATGTGGAGTTGTGCAGATAACAGTGTACAAAGAATCTACTATGGTGAGGAAGGAACTAGTCCTAACAGAACTTATAGAATTAGGATTGAAGGAAATGCTTCAACATCGGGTACATTAGGTAGTCCTGGAATGGTTTGTGAATATGTATTCTACGAAGCAATTCCTACACAAATAGATCTTCAATTAGGTAGTAATAACAGAAAGACTACTTCAAGTGGTGGATTTAGTACTGCTCAGTTGAATGCTTGGGGATTTATTTCTGGACAACGCATTCCTTCTAGAGTTCCGGCATTAGATGCAGACATTGAAGACGCTATGGCAGAAGGTATTATATTTGTGGGCGCTGCCGGTAACGGATTATGGAAGCACGATGTTCCTGGCGGCCTTGACTGGGATAATACATTTGAAATGGCAAACAGATATCCCGCTAGTGTTGCTAATCCTTATTATTATATGCGTGGAACTAGTCCTACAGCAAATGATATTTTTGATAGTGAAAGACCTCCTGGCGATCAAGGATATAACATGCCTAATATATGCGTAGGGGCAATAGATTCATTATCCATTGATAGAAAATCATATTACAGCGATTGCGGTCCCGGGGTTGATATTTGGGCGCCTGGCACTAACATTTTAAGTGCCTTTACTAGCGGAGTTAGTGATTCTAGAAACGGTAGTTACTACCTAGCTAAACTTAACGGAACTAGTATGGCAAGTCCTCAGGTTTGTGGAGTTTTAGCCTGTGCATTAGAGCAAAATCCGCACTGGAATCAAGTGCAAGCTAAGGCATATATTACAGGTGTGGCTAAATCTAACCAAGTTCTAGCTACAACAGGCGGGCCTACAGATATAAGAGATATACAAGGAGCACCTAATTTATATCTCTATTATAAAAATGACCGTCCAGAAACTGGACAACAAGTGCCTAAAAATGTCCAGGGTATTAGACCAACAACAGGCGCAGTATATCCAAGACCAAAGATCTACAGATTCCGTTAAACTAATTTTCGGTAAATACTGTAAATGGAGTTAAAATGGCATTAACAGTATGGAATCAGCCGTCTGGTTTTAACCTAGGTACTTTAAACGAGCGTCAAACAGTTAATATTTCTTTACCTGTTAGTACATCTACAGGAATAACATTCTCTGTTATTACTGGAAACTTACCGCCGGGTCTTAGAATTGTAGGCAGCAGTATTAAAGGAACACCATTTGAAGTTCCAAGAACAACTGAATTTAAATTTGTTATTAGGGCAAGTAAAGGCCGTAATATATCAGACAGAACATTTTTTATTACGGTAATCGGAGCCGACGAGCCCCAATGGCTTCAACCAGAAGGATTATTGCCTGTTGGAACTAACAGCGCATACTATATTTTAGATAGCAGTTTTATTGATTTTCAACTTAGTGCAAGCGATACTGATACTGCTTCTGGACAACAATTACAATATTTCATAGCTAGTGATGATGGTGAACTTCCTCCCGGGCTTGTATTAACTGAATCTGGAAGAATTACTGGGTTTGTTCAACCGTTGCTTGCAATACCTTTAGCAGCAGGGGAAGGAAAATACGACGAAGGATTGTATGATCAAGTAGCCTACGATTTCGGTTACAGACCTAATAACGGATACGACACTTATGTATTTGATTTAACTGTTTTTGACTTTAGTGTTCCAACAGGAAGACCTCGAAAACTAAATCGAAATTATGAATTTATAGTTACTATAACCGACGGCGACAGTGTTACTAAAAGAAAGTTTAGAATATTTGTAGTAGGAGATGATTTCTTTAGAGCAGATAATATTGTTACCAGTGCAGGAACAGGTGCGTATACCGCTGATGTAACTTATGTTAGAGCACCTATATTTACAACTCCAAATTACCTAGGTTTAAGAAGAGCAAACAATTATCAAACTTTTAAAATCGATATTTACGAAGGGTTTACAGATTTAGGACCTGTTGCTTATCAATTTTCAGAAGTTAATTCTTTACTAAACGGTATTGCTGTTAAAGAAGTATCAACTGATAACAGAATAGGGTCAACTAGTATTAGGATAGAAAAGTCAAGTAGTATACCGGTTGTTGGTTATAAAATAAACATGAGCGGAGACATTACTGGAGCAACTGGTGAAACATATACAATAACCGATGTTGATGTATTAGGCGGAGATATATACAGACTCACAGTAAGTCCGTCACTTGAATTTACAATACCAAACGGTTCTGGTATTTTTATGGGTACAGACAGCATTTTACCTCCAGGCATGGAGTTTGATGAGACTTCCGGAGAGGTATTCGGAGTAGTGCCGTACCAACCTGCTGTTACTAAAAACTTTCAATTTACAATCAAAGCCATTAGATTTGGCCAAGGCGGGGAGCAGGCTGTTAGCCGTAGGGTATTTAATGTTGACATACTTGGAGAAATTGAAAGTACAATGCGATGGATAAGCCCTGGTGACCTAGGATCTATTGACTCTGGCTACATTAGTACCCTGAGCGTAAAGGCCGAAACGACACTATCAACTTCTGCTGTTCTTTACACATTAGAAGACGGAAGACTACCAAACGGATTAAGTTTAAATCTCGACGGTGAGATTGTAGGTAAAGTAAATCAGTCAACTAATTCATTAGAATATAGAAGTTTTTGGAAACCTTCTACATTTTACCAAAAAGATGATATTGTCAAAAGAACAAATTTTAAAAATATTAAATCAATTATAAGAAGAAGAAATATTGCCACACTTGTAACTAACGAAGATCACGGATTTAAAACAGACGATGTTGTTAAAATCCAAGGAGATTCTTTAGAGTACAATTACTATCAAGGAATAGCAGTATCAGTTGATCCAATTTCTTTATTGTCATTAAACGGAACTCCTGTAAATGAAACAGGGTGGCGTGTTAAATTTAATATTGAAACACAATTACTACAGCCTCTTGCATTTACCTACACTTCTATTTCAGGAACTCCTTCTAATTATGGGCTTATCATTAATGAGGATGCTAGTGTAACATCGACTTCGGGCAGCGGAAGCGGTGCAAGATTCTGGATTAAAAAAGTTATACAAACTGTTAATCCTTTAGATCCTCAACCTCCTAGATACCAAGGATTAACTACAATTAAATTAATCGATCCGGGCAGCGGATATTTACCCGGAGATACTTATACTATCAGCGGAAGTCAACTCGGCGGAGTTGACGGAGTTAACGATTTAACTTTTACATCAAATAGCGGATTAGAGTTTTATTATAAAATTAACGGAAATAGCAATAGTAATTTTAACGGTAGATTTTTAGCAGTTGAAAGTACAACTAGTACTATAACATTGCTTTTTGATCGAAATCCTGGTTCATTCGGCAGCGGAACAATTAGCGTTGAAACTAGTCCCGGAGAATATGAAGGAAAGACTTTTATTACTCCATTAAATTATTTTAGCTATTATAACAGCGGTACAAGCAAAACAATGCAGACTGTAATCGGCGTGTGCCAAGGAGAACCGGAATATTATAGATCTCGTACTGATCATACTAGCGGAGTAACATTTACTACTACTAACTGGATTAGATATTATTTTCCAGAGAGTGATCAATCAGTCACTAGTTTTGATCAGGGTTTGACTACTTTTGACGGTGATACTAGTAGTTATGACCGAACATATGAATTTACTATAATGGCCAGAGATCAATTGGGGTATAGTGCAATTACTAAAACTTTTACCATTAGAGTAAACACCCCAAACAACACATATTACAGTAATTTATCTGTGCGACCTTATATGAAGATTAATCAACGAGAAGTATTTAAAGACTTTATCACTGATTCTTCTGTGTTTGATCCTAGATTAATATATAGGCCCAACGATCCAAATTTTGGAATACAAACAGACTTGAGAATGTTAGTGTTTGCAGGTATCGAAACTAAAGAAGCTGTAGAGTACATCAGCGCCATGGGGCGGAATCATAAAACCAAAAGATTTAATTTTGGTTCTATTAAAAAGGCAGAAGCAAAGATTCCAGGAACTAACGAAGTCATCTATGAAGTAGTATACATAGAAATGTTAGACCCGTTAGAGAAAAACGGAAAATATTTGCCTCAAACCTTAAAATACAGTAAAAATAATACTAAAATTACTGTCGACAATACAAATGAATTCTACAACGGACCTTACGATGTAGATAATCCGTTCTGGAATAGACCAATACCATTATATGCATCAATAGACAGAAATGATATTTTTGTAGGGGATCCCGAGACCGGAATAAGGTTTCCTAGCAGCATAAGTTTATGGCGTTACAGAATTAGATCTATGCCAAATACTTTAAGAGAACGCAATTACTTACCTTTATGGATGAGAACTATACAAACAGGAACTACACAAGAACTTAATTATGTTCCAGCTGTACCTCTTTGCTATTGTAAGCCAGGACAAGCAGATACTATTTTGCTAAACATAAAAAACAGCAATTTTGACTTCAAATTGCTAGACTATACTATAGATCGATATACAATAGATTCAGTTGAGGGCAATTATACAGATAAATATCTAGTATTTAGAAACGATAGGACTACAATAACATGAGTGATATAATTTACGAAACACTTGACGAAAATTACCCAGTGTCTGGACAAGACAATAACAGTCAAGGTTTTAGAGATAATTTTTCAGTAATTAAGACAGGGTTGCAAACTGCCAAGTCTGAAATTACTGTCTTGGAAAATAATACTGCTAAAACTAATGCATCTAACAACTTTGGTGGAAATTCAATTACTAATGCTGTAACAAACAAAATATACGGATTAGTGTACGACGGTGCAAGCAGCGTTTCTAATACAACTATAGATTTAGAAGTTGGCGAATATCAGACTCTTGAAATAACAGGACATCATACTATTATCTTTGCCGGATGGCCTGATCCGACTGAGCCCCCACAAAAATATGCAAGAGTTAGAGTCGAACTTAAAGGTGACGGAAATCAAAATCCAGATCCTATCACCGGCGGGTGGATCGTAACATTTGGTACTTCTGGTGGCGCTGTTCTTCAATTTCTAGGACCGTTTCCTAGTCCATTAAGAGTGTTCAATGATATCTTAGTTGTAGAGGCTTGGAGTATAGACGGCGGAGCAACGGTTAACATTGCCCTGTTAGGAGAAGTTGAAACTAGATTTTTATTACCGACAATTGATGACATTGACGATGTTGATGTAAGTACTACCGCACCTACTACCGGACAAGTTTTAAGATATAACGGAACTACTTGGGTCAATGATACTATTACGCTAGGAAGTACATTAAATTTAGTAGATATTACTGATGTAGTGTTTGCTACAACACCTGCCACAGGTCAAGTATTAAAATTTGACGGAACTAATTGGGTTAATAGTACAGACGAACAAGGTGACGATTTAAGCCTAGATAACTTAAACGATGTTGATGCGGCGGCGCCAGCGGCAAACCATGTACTAAAGTGGGACACTGGAACTTCAAAATGGGTTACAGGTCAATTAGATTATACTAATATTAGTAGTACACCAACACTGGCCACAGTTGCTACAAGTGGTGATTACGACGATTTAACTAACAAACCTTCATTGGCCACAGTTGCTACAAGTGGTGATTACGACGATCTAACTAACAAACCAACTATCCCTGCTAACTTAGATGATCTAGGAGATGTTGCATTAGTTACTCCTGTTACTACTGGGCATGTATTAAAATTTGACGGTACTAATTGGGTTAATGATGTTGACGATGATACCAAATATTATACAGGTAGCGAAGAATTAGATGACGCAGATGCCGCAGATCTAACTAAATCAGTAAGTTGGTTTGCAACAGGTGGTCCAGAGACTGGTACACTAGCTGCTGGTACAGACGGACAAATTAAAACCTTTATTATGGACACCGATGGCGGAGATATGGTAATTACTGTTACTAACGCAGGTTGGGGAGGTGCAGGAACAATTACCTTTAATACAGTAGGACAGGCATGCACTCTACAGTATATTAATAGTAAATGGTTCTGCGTGGGCAACAACGGAGCAACATTTACATGATACATCCATTAGCAGAAGATTTTAGCAAACTAAAAGATACCGAGATTGAATCTAAGCTTCAAGAGCTTAGTAAGAAATATTGGATGGCTAATAATCCAACTGTTAAACAACAAATCTCTATATTCATTGATTTGTACAAGACTGAACTTAATTCAAGAAGAGCCAAAGTATGGCAAGAGCAGTACGAAAAACGCGATAAGGATCTTGACAATTTAATTAAAGTTAGCTAAAATAGTTAGATGATTACTGACAATTTTGGCAATACTATATATCAAGAAAACGATCTTCTAGATCTAATCTATCAAAATAAGCTAGAGTTTTTTGACAAAGTCCTTGTTGAAAACTCTAGCTCTATAGAGCAATTTGAAAAGAATTCAGAACTACAATTAAACAAAATCAATCGAGAAATTTACTTAATAAACATCGAAGAATTTGACAAAGCATGTCAAAGTGATTGGTTTATTCCGAATGAATATAAAAATATGGACATTGAGGGGTTTTTAGTTAGCCAATGCCCTAAAGAAAATTACCAGCGATTAATTGATGAACTTCAAGAATATCGTGAAAGAAATATGCTAGATCTGCTTCGCTGGCTTAAATATTTTGTAGACACCTGCAGAAAGAATAATATTTTATGGGGTGTTGGTAGAGGCAGTAGTGTTGCAAGTTATGTGCTATATCTTATAGGAGTTCATAGAATTGACAGTATTAAATATAAATTAGACTGGCAAGAATTCTTAAGATAAGTACAACTATAAGGAGATTAACATGGACGCACGAAGAAAAGTCTATAGGACTATGCAAGGAAAAGAAATCGACCTTGACAAATTAAGAAGCAGAAACGAAACTACATTAGCTGTAGGAAATGCTAGGGTTAATGCTAGAGGCGACGAAATTGGACCAGGTGGTAAAATTATTCGTAAACGCGAAGAAGTGATGGCCGAATATTACACTGGAAAACCACAACCTAAAGAAGACTAAAGGATATTAATGAATACAGTAAAAGGTAAATTAATGCCCCTTAGAGACAATGTATTAGTCTCAGACATGAACTTTGAAGAACAGACTACAGCTAGCGGTATTATAATTCAAAGTGACGATGGTAAAAGTCACGGAGTTAAACCGCGGTGGGCTAAAGTTTGGGCAGTTGGACCGGAACAAAAAGATGTTAAAGTAGGGGAATGGATTTATATAGAACACGGAAGGTGGACTAGAGGTATTAAGGTCGAAGATCAAGGAAAAGAGATTATCATTCGACGAGTTGATACTAACTCTATTCTATTACAAGCAGACGATAAACCAGAAGACTTATACATACCACAATGACTAATCCTTTTAAAGACCAAGAAAAATTTATGCAGGCTTGTGATCAAACTACAGATGTTTGGAATCAAGAACAATTTAACCTTTATATTGAACTAATGAAGGAAGAATGGAAAGAATTGCAAGAAGCAATTGAAGCGAAAGATGTTGTAGAAGTGTTAGACGCCCTAGAAGACTTTATAGTTGTTACTATTGGCGCTATTCATTCGGCGGGCATGGACGGCGAAGGTGGATGGAAAGAAGTAATGCGTACCAATTTCTCCAAGGTTGACATCAAAACTGGTAAGGTACGCAAGCGTGAAGATGGCAAAGTTCTTAAACCACTAGGATGGACACCTCCTAACTTAGGACCTTTTGTTACAAAGAAAGTAGCAGAAAACGGTTATTCTCCCCCGGAGTTTCTATAATATAAAATCAAAGGGTCTTGACAGACCCTTTTTTAACCTCTATACTATGGGTATGAATGCCAAGAATATGACCCCAGATGAGGCCCGTGCCTTTATTAGAAAAATCATGGGGCCACCTAAAAGAACACTAGCGGGTAAAGAACGAGATAATGTTTGGTTGCTAATACAAATGAGTACACCTGTTAGAGAATCTAATAATCAACGATGCTGGCACGAAGAATACCTCATCGGCGGAAAGCGTTATGATGTAACCTACGGTGTAGAAGATGAACCTATTGTAGAGGTCTACGAAGATGAAACTGATATGTGATGATTATAATCAAGTATATGTTTGGGTTGACGACCATGACGAAGACCACGAACTTAGTCCTAGATTTGACTACGAAGAAGACGCTGTAGAATGGAAAGAACGAATGAAAGAAGAACTTAAAAAATGACAGTTGGATTTACCTGTTCAACATTTGATTTATTTCACGCTGGGCATATTATCATGCTTAAAGAAGCAAAACAACAATGCGACTATTTGATAGTAGGTTTACAAACAGATCCGACCATTGATCGACCCAAAGAGAAAAATAAACCTGTTCAAAGTATTTTTGAAAGATATGTGCAACTACAGGCCTGCAAGTACATTGACGAAATTGTAGTCTATGCTACAGAAAAAGACCTAGTAGATATATTGCTTTCTTATCCTATTAATGTTAGAATACTAGGAGAAGAATACGAGCATCGAGACTTTACAGGTCGAGCAGAATGTATATCTAGAGGAATCAAATTTTACTTTAATAAAAGAGAGCACACATTTTCAACTACTGAGCTGAGGCAGCGTGTAGTTGACGCAGAAGCAGATAAACTTATAAGGACTGCAAATGACTTGCAAAACATGCGGTAAAGAGTATACGCCAGAGTGCGATTATAAACAAGGACGCTGTCCACATCACCCACCTATGATTAATATACAACCAAAAGATACGAGCAAGGGACATTTTTATGTCAGCCTTGCAAAAAGTTTTATTCGTATAGGAGCAGGCTGCTGGTTAATGACAGGAAATTTATTAATGGCTGGCGTTTGCCTAATTTTAGCAGAAGTGTTGGGAATTGTTGAGGAATTAGTATGAAAGAACTATGGGTAGAAAAATATCGTCCTAGGAGTTTAGACGGTTATGTCTTTAGAGACGATAGACAAAAAACACAAGTCGAACAATGGATTAAAGAGGGCAGTATACCTCATTTGTTATTCAGTGGCAGTGCAGGCGTAGGTAAAACTACATTAGCTAAGATACTTGTAAACGAGATTGGTGTACAAGATACAGACATATTAGAGGTCAATGCTAGTAAAGACGGTAGAAAAATTGATTGGCTGCGAGATAAACTTGAAGTATTTTGTCAAACTATGCCGTTTGGAGATTTTAAAGTTGTTATCTTAGACGAAGCAGATTTTTTAAATCATGTTAGTGTACAGCCGGCTCTGCGTAACCTTATGGAAGATTATAGCCATAGTGTTAGATTCATTATGACATGTAATTACCCAAACAGGATTATTCCGGCATTGCATAGTAGATGTCAAAGCATACACATTGAAAAAACTGATTTAACTGAGTTTACTGCAAGAGTTGCTACTATTCTAGTAAGTGAACAAGTGGAATTTGATCTAGAAACACTTGACACTTATGTCAAAGCAACTTATCCCGATCTTCGAAAATGCATTAATAATGTTCAAATGAACAGTCTAGATGGTAGACTGCAAGCTCCCGAAGAAAGTGATACGAGCATGGATTATAGGGTTGAAATGGTCGAGCTATTCAAAAAAGGTAAAATTCAAGAAGCAAGAAAATTACTTTGTAGCCAAGCAAGGCAGGAAGAAATGGAGGACATTTACCGCTGGATGTACGATAATATTAATTTGTTCGGTTCAGATGAACAAACACAGGATAGTGCAATACTTATTATTAAACAAGGTCTGTTAGACCATTCACTAGTATCCGATGGCGAAATTAATCTTGCGGCTACATTAATTAGATTAGCAAGACTATGAAACAAAAATACATCGACCTATACATGGATTGGGCTAAACGATGTGCTGAACTCAGTCATGCTGTTCGTTTACATGTAGGTGCTGTTATTGTCAAAGACGATACTGTGATTAGCTACGGGTATAACGGTATGCCTGCAGGTTGGGATAACAACTGTGAGGACAAAGAATGGTGTAGTGCAGGTGGCTGGCTCGATCCCGAGGAGATTGAAGAACGGTGGCCTTACGAAGGAACATACTTAGATGCCAATGGCAATGAAATGCAAGGACGATATCGTCTAAAAACTAAACCAGAGGTATTACATGCAGAATCAAATGCTATTGCAAAACTGGCGAAGTCTCACAACAGTGGTGCTGGGGCTGATATTTTTATTACTCATGCCCCCTGCATGGAATGTGCAAAACTTATCTATCAGTCAGGCATTCGTCGTGTATTTTATAATCAAAACTATCGTGATGATGCGGGAACCAAGTTCCTTGAAAACTCAGGAATAGAAATTACACAAATACAAAAGGACGCATAAAGCGTCCTTTTTTATTAATCGCCGTATACTTCTAGTACCTCTCTTACGGCATCGTGTCTTTCAATGTCTTTGTGGTCAAACCTAACTACATCTATATGTGCTAAATTATGTCCTTTTAATTTTTCTACAAAGTCAATGAGACCATTGTCTTTTAGTCTGTCTGCTTGAGCCAAATCTCCAGTTACAACCATTTTAGAATTTTCTCCTAATCTCGTTAATAACATTTTCATTTGGTTTTGTGTAGCATTTTGCATTTCGTCAGCTACAATATATGCGTTCTTGAATGTTCTTCCTCGCATATATGCTAGTGGGCTTATTTCTATAACTCCTTCATAAAGCATATTCTCGATCGATTTTTGATCGTAATATTCTGATAAAACATCAAATATAGGTCTTGTCCACGGGGCCATCTTTTCATTTAGCGTCCCTGGTAAGAATCCTAGATCTTCATCTACTGAAACGGCGGGTCTAGTAACTATGATTTTATCAACTATACCATCTTGTAGCATCTTTATGCCATTTTGAACAGCCAACAAGGTTTTACCCGTACCTGCAGGACCTAGTGCAAAAACAATATTTTTGCTATCATCTTGTAGTTTATGGAGGTAAGTTTCCTGATGCTTGTTGCGAGGCAGTAGAGTTACTCTATGCTTCTTTTGAGGTGCATAACTTTGAAAATCAATCACATTTACATTAGAAGTAAAGCGTTTTTTCACTCTTTTACTCATTAAGTTCTCCCACTTAGAAAAGCAGGACTTGTAGCGACCGCCTTTGATAACTACAGAGGTCCTACATTTTTATTTAACAAATACAGCCAAAAGTAATAAGATAAGATATAATTTTAGGGTAGATAAATAAGTATAAACATTGTGGAAGCTAATATGCTAGATATTTTAGAAGTTATTAAAAATGTAGAATCAATTTACACTACAAACAGTAGTTTAAATGTTCTTAAAGACTTTGAAAGAGTGCTTGATGAAATGGACATGTATGTCTATAAAAATTGGCAGGACGGCGAAGTTGCAGAGGGCCCTATTGTTGAAAGGCACTGGATTAAAACTACTTTTATGTGGCCAGAATCTTCAATGCCCGACCCGATGGGTGGCAAAAGACTTCTTGATTACGGCTGTAAAGTAAAATACGGTAAATCATTTATAGTAGAACCAAGGACAGTTAAAACACCCGAAGATCTTAGACCCGGAACTAAAAAAGGTAAACTAGATAGAAAACCAATTTGGATTGTCGAAATTACTATGCCAAAAAAACTAGTATCTGATATCTATAACGGATACATGAGTAAAATGAAAGAAAGTATGGGCATTGGTAGAACTGAGGGTGCTGTTGCGCCAGGGCCAGCTGAACCAGCAGATAATGTAGGAGCCACACCAGCTGCGCCAGGTGCAGCAGCGGCACCAGCAGCAGGAGGAGCAGCAAGTGCAGTACCAACAGCTTAATGAAGAACTAAAAGAAAACGATCTACACAACCTTATAGATAATATCTTTGAAGTAGATAATTTTGCTTCAAAAATGGGTTCAGATAAAGACATAGTTGTAGTGAGCTTCACTGTCGAATCACACGAACCTGCATTAGACTTAGTTAACTTTATAGAAAGAGGATATGAATTTGTTTTAGATGCAGATTCAAGTCCCGGCGAACTTAAAGACGGCAAATATAAAGTGTTTGTCGAGCTAGAAAGAAACAGACGAGTCAGTGAACACATAATGGAAATTTTAGACGGGGTTGGAAAATTAACTGGTATCGATAACTTTAAATTTAGATATTATAAAAATTTTCAATCAATACCTGTTACGCAAGAAACACTTTCAGAAGCAATACCAGTTGACAGTAACGATTACGAAATAAAAATAAAAGAAAGTACTTTAAACAATTTTAGTAATTTCTTTAATAAAAGCTACCTAGAAAACATTTCAGTTGAAGGCAATGATTTAATTTTTCAAAAGAAGTATTCTGATCCATTGCGTATGCGAATCCAGCAATATGGCAGGAAAGAAGAAGTATACAGTTCTGCTCCTGGAAAAATTATGATCGAGAGCAGAGATGTTAGTGAGATTATGTTTCTTACAAAATATCTAGGCAATTATAACATTACAAAAATTGGTAATCGATATATTTTTGAAAATCAAGGATATGCGATTGCATTGGAGATGATCTAATGTGGCAACTATCATGGATATTAAGTCTATTGCCTGAATGGTTCTGGACTTTAGTTTTAATTTCGGGTATTGTTGGAATTATTTCTGCTTGGATTTTAAAATTTATACCTTTTATATCAAAGTATAGATTTCCAATTCAAGTCATAAGTATAATTTTATTAGTAGTTGGAGTTTACTTTGAGGGCATGTATGCTAATGAAGCCAAATGGAAGAATGAAATTGCAGAAATGCAAAAGAAGGTAGACGATGCTAATGCTTCAGCTGCCGCAGCATCAAGAGCAATCGAGACTAAAGTAGAAGTTCAAACCAAAGTTATTCGTGAAAAAGGTAAAGACATTATCAAATATGTTGATAGAGAAGTTGTCAAGAAAGAAGAAATTATCAAATATATTGAACAATGTCCCGTACCTAAAGAAATAATTGACTTACATAACCAAGCAACAGAGCTTAACAAAACTGCGGAGGGCAAGAAATGAAATATTTTGCCTTAGCACTAGTACTTTTAATTTCTGGGTGCTCTACTCCTGCGCCTATTAAACCTAAGTGGCCCGAGGCGCCGGCTGCACTTAAAGAAAAATGTGAAAGTCTTAGAAAAATTGAAGGTGATAAAGTGGCAATAACAGAAATGTTAAAAGTTGTTATACACAATTACACATTGTATCACGAATGTTCTACAAAAGTAGAAGGATGGAATGAGTGGTATGATGCACAAAAGAAAATCTACGAAAGCGTAAAATGAAATTATTAGTATTAAGCGTTGCATTGTTTTTAGTAGGATGCGCTACTACAAATCCAGATGTAGAAAAATCTCTTTCTAGAGACGAAACTTTAGTTAGAGCAGCAAAGATTGCATTGATAAATGAAATGTTAACTAGTCCAGATCCTATTGTTCGTGCAAAGGCAGCTGAGATTGCTGATAAGTTTATCAATGGAAAAGAAAAGAAAAGCCTATTTAATTTTTGAGGAGCAATAAATGGCATTACATGATTCAATTTTAAAGTTGATTAATAAAGAACCTAAAGATGAAAGCGCACCTAAGCCAGCGCCCGGTAGTCGTTCAGAGCGAGAAGCAAAAATCAAAGATAAAGCAGGCATGGTTATTTCTGTATTTGCATTGTTCCTAGCAGTGAACAGTTGGTACGGTGGTAAACTATCTAGTACAGTACTAAACAATACCTTAGGTGCTAATAATGCCTGGGCACAATATCAGGCAAAGAACAATCGCTTAGTAAGTTATGAAATCGCTAGTAAGACAACTAGTGATCCTGCTTTAAAGAAAGAATTCAAAGCAGAAGCAGAGCGTATGGATAGCGACAAAAAAGAAATTGCTGTTAATGCTCGCAAGATGGAAGCAGATCGTGAACTAGCAAAGAAATCTAGTCCATGGATCGGTTATGCGTCTACAGCATATCAATTAGCCATTGTTGTTCTATCAGCAAGTATTCTTGCTGTTAGTATGCCAATGTTTTGGGCTAGCTTTGTAGTAGCCGGTGTTGGACTATTTTTAAGTGCCCAAGGCGTGTTATTGTTTTTATAATTTTTAAGTTAGGAGCGAACAAATGGCAACAGCGGAAGAATATCAAAAGATGAGTGATTCAGAAAAGAAAAAAGAAGATTGGATGAATAGTAAATGGCGTCCAATGATGGGCTGGCTATACATGGGGACATGCTTCTTTGACTTTGTACTATTTCCAGTTTTATGGAGTTTATTACAATCTATCAAAGGAATACCAGTAACACAATGGCAACCATTAACCTTACAGGGTGCTGGATTGTACCACATTGCTATGGGTGCAGTTTTAGGACTTGCAGCATGGGGTCGTACACAAGAAAAACTAAACGGAGCAAACAATGGCGGTTTACAATCAATGGGACCAAGCAGCCCAACAACATTTAGCTCTTCGCCGACAGCAGGATTCGGTTCCAATAGCTTTGGCACCGCGCCTGCAACCCCAAGTAGTTTTGGCGGAAGCAGCATGGGAAGCACACCTCGCACACCTAGCTTCGCTGCGCCGGTCGCAGCAGCCGGGACAGCAGCCGGAGTTGGAGTAGCAACAGCAATGCCCCCGGTTAACAAACCGGTAGATATGGGTCCTGTTGATAGCGATTACATGCCTCCAAGAGATGATTGACATTTTAATTAGTATGCTATATAATAGCGTATGGATTACTATTCAATATTAGGTGTAAAAGAAACCGCCACGCAAGATGAAATTAAGAAGGCCTATAAAAAATTGGCCATGCAACATCATCCAGATCGTGGCGGTGATACGAAAAAATTTCAAGAAATATCACAAGCATATGATACTCTAAGTGATCCTAATAAGAGATCAGAGTATGATGCAGAAAAATCCGGTATGGGCGGAACTCAGTTCCATTTTCATACCGGTAATCCTTTTGATCCATTTAGCCAGATGTTCGGCGGCAGAAGTCCGTTTGATCAATTCTTTAATCAAAGAGCTAGGCAAAAAAATCGAGATCTAAACATTAGATGCACAATTAGTTTCAAGCAAAGTTTCTTAGGAACAGAGTTAGAAGCTACTTATATGCTGCCGTCGGGAAAACCTCAAACTATTACTATTAAAGTACCGCCAGGCGTAGAGCACGGGCAAACTATTAGATATTCAGGTATGGGAGACGATAGTGCCCCGAGTCTCCCCCGCGGTGATCTTAATGTAACAATATTAGTCGAACCTTTAGAGGGTTACGAACGCAGAGGCGACGACATTGTAATGCCAATAACTATCAATGCCATTGAAGCTATGGTAGGATGCAGTAAAACAATTAATACATTAGACGACAATAATCTTAAAATTGCCCTAAGACCAGGTACTAAACACGGATCCGAATTCTTAAATCGAGGATTGGGATTTAGAAATGTTGCTAGTGGGTTTAAAGGCAACTTAATTGTTAGGGTACATATAGATATACCAGCAGTATTAGACCAAACCATAAAACAAGAATTAGAAAACATATATGCTAAAATTAGTAACACATCCAAATCCAATACTTGATCAATCATTACCCGAATTTGATTTTTCTAATCCAATTGTAGATCCTTATGATTTAGAAGAACAAATGGTAAAATTAATGCATGAAGAAAATGGAATAGGACTAGCTGCCAATCAGGTAGGAATTAACGCTAGAGTGTTTGTTATAATGACTAGGAACCTAGAAGGCGTTACTACACCATTTGCAGTGTTTAATCCAAAAATAATTGCCTCTAGTGACGATGTTGAGCAAGGTGAAGAAGGATGTTTAAGTTTTCCGGGACTTCTTTTCCATGTAAAAAGAGCAGCTCACATTGTTGCCGAATTCTTTGACAGAGATAATAATAAGTGTATAATAAGATTCGACGGCATCGATGCTAGATGCTTCCAACATGAAATGGATCACTTAGATGGTATTTGCTTTACTAGTAAAGTAAGTAAATTTAAACTAGATCGGGCTATTATAAAACAAAGGAAATTAAATGGTAGAACCAAGCAATGAACTTCAGTTAGTTTTTGAAAAAGCTATTGATGTAGCTAAAAAACTAAAACACGAGTACTTAACTATAGAGCATCTATTATTTTCCATGCTCTGCGAGGAAAGTTTTACCAATTGCTTACAGGGGTTCGGTGCTGACCCGGAATATGTTAAAAAGAATCTCGAACACTATCTTAAAAATAAATGTGACGAAATTGTAAGCACACAAGACGATATCAAGCCAAGAAAAACTCAAACAGTTGAGCGTGTACTCAATCGGGCATTTACACAAGTTTTGTTTAATGGCAGACAAACCATTGAGCCAACCGATGTCTTTCTTGCAATGATGAGTGAAAAGCGTAGTTGGGCACATTACTATATTGCAGAAGCTAATATCGATAAAGAAAAGTTTGCAGATTATCTAAACAACGAAGTTGCAGTTTCAGATGAGGAAACTGAGCATCCTAGAGATAACCAAGGTGAACGAGCACTCAAATCTTTTACAACAAACCTTAACGAACAAGTTAAGAAAAATAAAATTGATCCGGTCATCGGGCGTGTTGAAGAACTTGAAAATATTGCCCTTGCAATGGGTCGTAGATCTAAAAGTAATGTTATCTTAGTAGGCGACCCCGGCGTAGGTAAAACTGCCATTGCAGAAGGCCTAGCATTTAATATTGTTAACGGTGCTGTTCCAGAGTTCCTTAAAGAATATTCTGTTTACAACTTAGATGTTAGCGCAATGTTAGCAGGAAGTAAGTACCGCGGAGACTTTGAAGAACGATTTAAGGCTGTTCTTAAAGGTCTAAGCAAAAAAGGTAAAACTGTTCTGTTCATTGACGAAGCACATATGATTAGTGGTGCAGGTTCAGCAAATAACTCAGCTAACGATCTTGCCAATATGATGAAACCTGCTCTAAGCAAAGGAAACATTAAGGTAATTGCATCAACTACCTGGGAAGAATATCGCAAGCACTTTGAAAAAGATCGTGCGCTAATGAGACGCTTCCAACGCATCACTGTTGACGAGCCTACAGCAGAAATGACTTTACAAATCCTTAAAGGAATTAAAAAATACTATGAACAGCATCATAATGTTAAAATTAAAGATGATGCATTACAGGCAGCTATTAAACTTAGTGTTAAATATCAGTCTGATAAAAAATTACCCGACAAAGCTATCGACTTAATTGATTGTGCATGTAGTAGATTCAATTTAAAACTAGCCGATGAAAGAATTGTTAACGAAGCTAGTATTCAATTTGAACTATCAAAGATGATTCAAATGCCTGCTGAGCAAATTGCAGAACAAGAATCTAGTACCCTTTCTATGCTAGAAGATCAATTAAAATCGGAAGTATACGGACAAGAGGCTGCAATTACTGAAATTGTAGATAAAATCTTTGTTAGTAGAGCCGGGTTAAAACCAGAAAATAAACCCGTTGGCAGCTTTGTATTCATGGGTCCAACTGGCACAGGTAAGACTGAAACTGCTAAGAGTCTTGCTAAACATCTTGGTGTTAAACTTGTTCGGTTTGATATGAGTGAATATCAAGAAAAACACAGTGTTAGTAAATTAATCGGTAGCCCACCGGGTTATGTGGGATTCGAAGAAAATGCAGGATTATTAATTACTAAGATCCAAGAGAATCCTAATTGTGTATTGTTGTTAGACGAAATTGAAAAGTCTCATCCTGATGTTAGTACTATCCTTCTACAAATGATGGATAATGGTTTTATTACAGGATCAAATGGAAAACAAGCTGATTGTCGTAATCTAATTCTTATTATTACTACTAACGCAGGCGCACAAGATGCCGAAAAGAATGCTATCGGATTCGGAAGTCAACAAAAAGATTACAGCGATGCTTCATTAAAGAAATTCTTTGCACCGGAATTCCGTAATCGTTTAGATGCGGTTGTTACATTTGGTAAGCTAACAAAAGAAATAATGATTAAGATTGTTGGCAAATTTATGGTTGAACTCAAAGAGCAAATTAAAGAAAAGTCGATCAAAATTAAAATTACCGACGAAGCTATCGATTGGCTAGTAGAAAAAGGTTTTGATTCTAAAATGGGTGCTAGGCCTTTACAAAGAGTTATCGATAAAGAAATTAAAAGGCCTCTATCAAGACAGATGCTGTTTGGTGAGTTAAAGAACGGGGGTTCTTTAACAGTCGATGTCGATAAAGAATCAATTGTATTGATTGCCAAGCCGAAGGTGTCAAGGATTAGTTTAAGTGAAAATTCCGAAGTCAATCCTAATTAAGGATACTGTAAGCCTATTTGCAAACAAGTACATTTATAAAGTGGCACTTGTTTGCCCTACAGCATATTGGTTTAGAGGCGGTAATATAGATAATGCAAAAACTAAATTATCAGGTCTAACACAAGGACATAAAACTCCTCCATGGTTAAAAATTAAGGATGTTGCTGATATAGAATTTTGTAATCAGGTATGCAAAACTCTAGAAAACATGACAAATTTTTCTATAAGAGTAGAGCAACCGATACTGAACATATACACAAATGATCCAAAACATCTCGAAGAGTTAGTTAATATAGATGAAAATCGAATAAAATACATCTGCATTCCTAATAAAATTAACCCTTCACCTAGATCAAATTCTGTTATTCTTAAAAAATTAGACTACGATTATAAAGTATTTTTAGGTAAAACAACTTCAAATTACAGCAATTTTGTAAACTGGGCTGAAAAAAATACTAATATACGGCTTACAAAAAGAACTAAAAAAGACCTGTCAAGGCCTATGAGTTGGGGCGGAAGCTACTTTTATGTAAGAGGAGATAAGAATTTAACTGCTGTTAAATTGTTTATAGGGTCTAGTATAAGTAAAATAGAGCAAGTAATTAAAGCGTAACAAGCAATCCCCTATTTCGATAAATATAAAGAAATAGGGGATTTCTTATGACTATTAAAACGCTACGCGAATATATAGAACAAGTACAAGAAACATTCGAAACCGACATACATCCAGGTGACGGGTTTGAGATAGAAATAAGCGAAGATGTTGTTATCGAAACAACAATTATAGAAAGCTGGGGAGATAGCATTTTAGTTGCCCTAGATGGGACAGCCATTAAGATGATGGCCGAATCAAACATTGAGCTAATTACTGAAGCAGAATATCAGGGTAGATCTGTTCCGCTAGGAAAACCCATGAAGGGCGATGTTAAGAAATCTAAAGTATATGTTCGCAAGCCTAATGGTAAAGTTGTAAAAGTTAATTTCGGCGATAAAAAATTAAGCATTAAAAAGCATATACCCGGTCGTCGTAAAAATTTCCGTGCTCGTCACAATTGTGACAATCCAGGACCACGCTGGAAGGCACGCTATTGGTCATGCAGGGCTTGGTAAAAATGTTAATACAAGAAATGTTAAATGCTCCACACGAAGAGCGAGATTTAAAAAGAGAATTAGGATATGATCTTAAAGATGATCTGATATGCTATATGCGTAACGATCCTATGTTTTATAGAAAAGAATATTTTCCAGTAATTAATAAATTTGTCCATTATATAAAAGATGGAAGAAATGTACAATCTCGAGCATTTGAATCTTTAGTTGTAAAAGCATACGAGCAATATCAAAAAAAGTTTCCTGTAGAGGGATTAGAGCCGTCCCTTAAAAAAGAAATGTGCGAAGAAATTTGCAATGAAATTCATATGTCGGAATGTGAATTCATTAGACAAGGCCTTTACGACGAGAAATAAAATGTTATTAAGAGAATTATTAGAGGCAAAACCTACAGCAGCAGCCATTATGTTTGGTCGTTTTAATCCGCCACATTTTGGTCATGTCGATGCATGGAAAGTAGCTGCAAATTTTCCTGTTTGGTATATTGGAACTAATCAGAGCACTCAAGGTCCTAAAGATCCTTTACCATTTGAAATCAAAATTGAAGCAATGAAAACTTTATACCCTGAAATAGAGGGTCATTTGGTTGCAGAACAAAATTGGTTTACATTAGCTGTAAAAGTTTTTAAAGAACTAGGAGAAGATATTACTTTAAAAGTAGTTACAGACCCTGAAGATAAAGACATTTATGTTTCAATGATACAAAAACAAAATGGTATACAAGGCCCACATGGCTATTATAAATTTCAAAGTATCGAATGGGAACCATCCGAGCGTAAAAGCGAAGCTTCGTTAGTTCGTAAATCAGTAAAAGAAAATAATCCTGCAGACTTTAAAAAATATTCAGGAACAGATCCTAATATGCCTATTGCAGGCCGTCCCTATTTTGAACTCGTACGCAAATATATGCTGCCTTATATGCAGGCAGAAGAAGAAGATCTTAAGAAAAAACAAGAAAGAGAAAGAATCAAAGCTGAGAAAGAAAAAGCTAAAGCCGAAAAGAAAGACAAAAAGAACAGCGGAATGGATTTAGCTACACTTCGTTCGGCGGCAAAAAATGCAAAACCTGCTAGTGAGTTGAAAGGTGTGGCGGAAGATGCTGAACCCATGGACCGTGAGTTTGCCCTAGTCAAAAAGCTAGGTAGACTAGGTGAACGCATTGTGCAAAATCCCAAACTGTGGGCCAAATACGAAGAAGCCAATAACAGCGACAATACCGACTGGATCGTTAGTTTAATAATGAATGGAACAGATGCTACATTTAAAGAGGTACTGCGTCTCAGCGACTTGTTCGGCGAGATAGGTGGTGGTATGGGCCGTATTATAGATTTCGCCTGGGCTGTAAAAGAAGGTACATGGGAAGAAGATTTTATGGATCCGTATAGGAAGCATAAAAATCAAGATGTAGAAGAAGGTGATAAAAAGCCCCATCCGAAGACTTGGCACGATGTTGATCCTAAACTCGGAAAACAAGTTGATAAGATGACACAGGCAGAGAAAGTTAAAAAAGGTCTAGCACATCCTGGCACATTAAAAAAGAAAAAAGATTTAGAAGAATACGGAGATACTGCTAAAGGTCAGAAGATGCTGACTAAAGTACAGAAGCGTGCTGTAGACCGCATGATCAAAGCCGCAGACAAAGGCGATGCTAAGACAGCCGGAAAGAATCAGGACACTGCTAATCGTGCTTGGGACAGAATGGATACAAGTGAAGATGGCAGCAAAGCAATGGCACACACTGCTAAGAGTCTCGAGAATCCTCCTAAAGTAATGCAGCATCGTGCCAAGCGTGACCAAGAACGCGAGAAGCAACTCAAGTACAGAGATATCGCCAAGCGTAACGAAAGTTTTGATCTAAAAACCAGTTTGCAAGAACTATCTAACGATATGTTAGGTAAGTATAAAAAGGCTGCTAGTGCTGATGCTAGCAAAGCAGACAAAGAAGGCAACTTCAGGCGCGGCGATAAAAGGTTTAGCGGCATTGTAAAAGCCACTAAAAAACAATTTGACAACGACGCAAAGGATAAAAAGTAATGGATGAGTTACAGAAAGCTGCAAAAATAGCATTTGCTAGCGAATTTAGTTTTTATCTAAAAGCACATCAATTCCACTGGAATGTAGAGGGTATGTTTTTTAAACAATTACACGATTTGTTTGGAGACATCTATAAAGAAGTATTCGATAGTGTTGATATTTTTGCAGAACAAATTAGAGCATTAGATTCATATATGCCCGGTAGCTATACAAGATTTAGTATGCTCAGTCAGATCGACGACGAAACACAAATACTAGATAGTAAACAAATGGTAATTGAGCTGTTAAATGACAGCGAAAAAATGATTAAAATTCTTAAAATGGTTTTTGATCTAAGCGAAGCCACTGGTAAGCATGGATTCAGTGATTTTATTGCTGGTAGGATGGATGCACATTCTAAGCACAGCTGGATGTTAAGAGCAACACTTAAATGAAACAATACATAGTTACTTCGGCTGACTTAAATCAAGATAGTCCCGGCGACTGTTATTTGTCTCCAGACGACCCTATCCAGGAGCTTAAAATATTAAGTGGGTTAGGTGGGTTAGGTGGTCAAGCAAGATTATCAGAATATAAAGCTAAGAGTTACGGAGAAACCTTTGGAGAAAGTGGTCAAGAAAAAGCCGACATTATGAGAAAGAAAAATATCAGGCCAGGAGACCCCAATTGGTTTAAGTTATGGTTTAGTTTACCTTACATGACTGGAGAAAAACCTTATGATAGTAAGTGAGATTGTTTCTCCAGAAGTACCTGATTTTCCAGATGCATTAAGAAAGTTCTTACCTATTGCCATGCGAGAGATAGGTATAGATAAACTTCCGAGAATTAAATTATTAAAAAGAGTACCAGACGAAGAACAACCAACATTCGGAAGATACGAAAATCAAAAAAATATCATATATCTAGGAATTCAAAATAGGCATATATTAGATATATTTAGAACATTAGCACATGAGCTAGTTCACTTTAAACAAGATATTGACGGTGTACTAACACCACAAAGCGGTGATACCGGTAGTCCTCATGAAAATCAAGCTCATGAAGTAGCCGGAATAATAATGAGAAAATTTAATAAATTGTATCCCGATTACTTTAACGAGCCGGGCATTAGTATAAATGAAAATTTTGCTGATGGGCGCAACCCACAAGACAAGGGTGATAGTAAAAGACACGGGGTACCTACTAAAGCTAGTATTAGCACACTGCGTAAAATAGCCAAGCAGGGTGGTAGAAAAGGACAACTAGCACATTGGATGGCTAACATGAAAAGCGGGAGAAAAAAATGAGTTTTGAATTTGATTTTACACCAGAAAAATTAGCACAGTGCATACATAAAAATAAAAATTCACAGATGTGGTATGACGCATTTGCCGAATATTTGCCATTGTTTGAAATAACAACACCTGCAAGAGTTGCAGGATTTGTTGCACAATGCCAACACGAAAGTTTAGATTTTACTATTCTTCAAGAAAATTTAAACTACGGATGGAAAGGATTGCGAGGGCTATTTGGAAAATATTTCCCTAATGACGATTTAGCAAAACAATACGAGCGTAAGCCAGAATTAATTGCTAACAAAATTTACAGTAGTCGAATGGGTAATGGTCCAGAGGCTAGTGGTGATGGATGGAAATTTAGAGGTCGAGGAATACTTCAAATTACCGGAAGAAGTAACTATACGCAATGTTCTAGAGATCTATTCCAAGACGATTGCTTAGTAGAAAACCCAGATTTATTAAGACAGCCAGCATATGCAACATTAACTGCCTGCTGGTTTTGGAGGAAAAATGGTTTAAATGCAATATGCGATCAAGGCGACATTGTTTTACTAAGTAAACGAATCAATGGGGGAACTATTGGATTAGAAGATCGCGTACATCATTGGAATATAGCACTAGATTTGTTTGAGGCATAATATGAAAGTTAGAGAGATTATTAATGAATATGCTACAGCCGGTGCTACTAGTACAGCTAATATCGGAACTGTAGTAAATCCGCACATTAGTCCGGGTAAAGCACGAGGAAAAAAAAGCTATTTAGGTGATCCTTGGGGCGGAAAAAGCGGAACAAAATCTCCACCTCAACCAAAAGTAGTACAAAAAAAGAACCCGGACGGAACTGCAAAAGGCGCCCATGAGCTAAAAGGAACTAGTCTCTTTGGTGGGGCAACTATTAAAAGACGCTAAATATAACATAATGGAGTTTAAAATGCCAGGAATGAATATCCCTAATATCCCTCACCCAGACGACAAAGAAGCCGCAATGGCTCGTGCTGATTTATATAAATTAGCCAACTACAGCTTTAAATTATTTAAAATGATCCGAGATGGGGATCAGTTAGAAGGCTGGGTACAAGCAAAAGTTACAAAAGCTGCTGACTATATTGCTAGCGTCTATCACTACATGGAGTACGAAATGAAATTTAGCGAATACGGTAACAAATTAGAAAACAGCGATATGTACACAGAGTCTGTTAAAAAAGAGTTTAAACGAAAATTAACAGAAGCTAAAGCAAAGTTAGATAAGTTAAAAGAAAAAAATATCAAAGATCTCGACGAAGGTTGGGAAGATATGATGAAGGCCGTTAAGGATAAGGAAAAAGAAAAGGGAACTGGCAAGTTTGACAAAAAGTCTACTAGCACAGGTACTGTTTATACTCGCAAGTCTAGTACATTTGACGACGGCGGCGATGACAGTGATACAAAGGCAGCAAAGAAAAAAGCTAAAAAAGTTAAAGAGACCGCTGTTCCACAAAATCCAGACGGTGCCACTGCTCCTCCAAAGAAGGATCCAAAGACAGGTCGTTATCCTAAAGTAACTTCTGGGCCAAACAAAGGTAAAGAGTGGAGCCCAAATACACCTGGTCCTACAAATCCGGCTATGAAAGAGGCAGTTAAATCTAAAAAAGACTATGACGGCGACGGAAAGGTAGAAAGCCCTAAAGACGAAGTATGGGGTAGTCGTGCTAAGGCCGCTGCTAAATCAGGTAAACCATTTAAAGAATCTTCTAAGCCAGACTTTCTAGACATGGACAAAGATGGTAACAAGAAAGAGCCAATGAAGAAAGCAGTTACCGATAAAAAGAAAACTACTGAAACTTTTATGCCTGTTAAAAAGAAAGAAGTAGAGCCAACTGACGCAGGTGGGAAGATTGTTAAGACAGTCGGTGATACTGTAAAGAAAATTGGTAAAGCAGGTGCAAGTGCAGTAAAAGAAAGTTCTAAGAATCTTAAACAACAGGCAGCTATTGCTATTGCTAAGAAAAAGGCCAAGTAATTATGGACATGAAGAAAATTCTACAGGCCGTCGACGGTGCTTCTTCGAAGAAGCCTGTAGAAGGTTCTAACGACATGAAAAATTTTATGCAGATTGTAGAGGGTAAAGGCCCTCTTAATCGTTTAACTGCTGCCGAATCAATTGCTGTTAATTATTACTCTAATCAAGAACCTAGAAAAAATATTACTTCCCCTGTTCTAAATGTACCACTCGGTGCTAAACCTGGCATGATTGGAAAGTATTTTAAGAGTGTCGAACAAGAAATGTCTGAAAGTGCAGAGCGTACTAAAGAACGAGCTAAAGAATTAGCAGAAATTGTTTCTTCAAAATTAAACGAGGGTGTACCGAGACTTAGCAAACATATTAGTCAAAGTAAATTACCTCCCGATGCACTCAACCGAAGAGCTAAACATTTTGCCAGCAAAAGATTAAAATATTCAGAAGAAACAGAAGGTGTTGATTCTGTAACTTTAGATGTCCCTTTAATGATTAGACTTCTAGAATACTCTAGAGAAGATGCTAGTAATGACATGGATTTACATAATATTGCTGAAAGATTGATTGAATTAAGTCAAAAAGTTGATGTTATTAGCATGGAACATTATGATGCTATTGTAACTGGAGAAATTGACGAAAGTTTAAGGACTGAAAATCCCTGCTGGAAGGGTTATAAGCCTGTAGGAACTAAAAAGAAGGGAGGCCGCACAGTACCTAACTGTGTACCTAAAGAATAACACACCTTAGGACCGTTACCGTTTTTCGGTAATCTAAGGCGTCCGGCGGCTGCTGCCGGTCATAGCAGGATTCGCTACCCGTGCTAGACAAAGTGAGCATAAATACATATTATTAATTCGGGGAAGAAAATGGATTTCCAAAAACTAATCGCTAAATTAGAAAAAATAGAAAAGAAGCAACTGTTAAATGAAGCGGCGTTGACTCTTCAACAGGTTGCAGCAGCTGAAAAACAAGCTGCCGAGGCTGCGGCCGCAACAAAAAAACAAGGCGGGTTCGCTGCTTTTACTACATGGGATCCTAAAACAGCAGGTGATATTGCATTAAGTAAACTAGCAACTGATAACGGATTACCTGGATTAATTAATAGTAAAGGTGAATTTGTCGTTGCAGGGGATGGACAACAAAAACCACAGATTGCACCTCCAAATGCAGACGATATGAAGGCCCTTGCAGGTGCTGGATTAATGCCAGGTAATACGCAAGGACCGGCTGCTTTAACAAAATTCTTAGGAGATCCAGCAGGTTCAATTAGACAAATGACTGCGGCGCCAGGTGAAACACCCCCTCCTACCAAAGGTGATCAAGAACTAGCTCAATATAAACAACAAAGTGCTAATATTCAAGGTGCAAAAAGTAGTGCAGAATTTATCAAACCTAGATTACAAAAATTAAACGACTTAGTGGCTAAGATTAGTGCGCCTGCGTCCGAATCTGTTTCTTTCAAAAGTGATATTGCAAAAAGTCTAATTGAAAGTTTCAATTACGAATTAAACGAAAAGGTAACACTAGGAACAGGACCATCGGTTACAAATCCAGCAACAGGTGTAACAGCAGGTAAATTCCAAACAGAAGTTGCTGAAATTAAAAAACTAATGGCAGAACTTGCTGACATTGACGATCCGGAAGTTATTAAATCATTACAGGCTGCTCAAGCTGCTTTAGACAAATTAGCTGCACCACCAGCAGGCGGTGCTCCGGCAGGCAATGCGGCAGCAGGACTAGCAGCAGCAGACGGTGTTGGACAATCAGGTCCAGGAACCCCGGCAGGCGGAAGTGGTAATCCTCCGGCAGGTGCTGCGGCAGGTGCTGCGGCAGGTGCTACAAGTGGAAGCAAAGTTGATGCTGAAAAATTAAAGCGTTTTGGTCAATTACTTGACAAGATTAAAGGGCCTACTTCAGTTGGTGCACCAGCAGGCGGCGCGGCAGCTGCCGGTGCACCGGCGGGTGGTGCAGCTAGTGGTGGCTTATTAAAAGTAGGAAGCCGAGGTGCTGAAGTTGAGAAAGTACAGAAAGCATTAGGTATCGCAGTCGACGGTCAATACGGTCCGGCTACAAAAGCGGCTGTAACAAAATATCAACAACAGAACGGACTAAAAGTCGACGGAATTGTTGGCCCAGAAACTAAAGCAAAGTTATTTGGAACTAGTGAATCTATTAATGAAACTACAGAACTTTCGAGAATATTAAAAATGAGCAGTATTTTATTAGAAAGAGGTGGGTTAGTTCCAGTTAGACCGCCGGTCCCAGCACCAAGACCCGGAGGAGCTGTAGTACCTAAACCTGGAGCTAAAGCAGCAGACGATGTAATTGATGTTACTGCTAAAGAAGTTCCGGCTAAAGCAGGTAGTTCGGTGGCAGATAAGGTTGCGGCTGGAGCATTAGCAACTGGTGGAGCAGCAGTAGTCGGCGGCGCAATTGCTAACAGAGACAAGACAACACCTGCAGGAACAGATGCTAGTGGTAGACGAACTGCGGCTACTGATCCAAGAATTCCAGGAAATGCGCCTGCTGGTAGAACTAGCGACGCAGGTGCCGGGCAATCTTCATCTGCATTTGCTGCACAAGATCCAAGAAGATTAGATTTAAAGAAACCGGGAGCAGCAGCACCGAGTGCTGGAGCAGCGGCTACTGGGGCAGCAACCGGAGGAGCAGCAGCGCCAGCAGGAGGATCAGGAAATCCTGCATCTGCACTTTCTAAACAAGAACTAGATGAGTTAGATGCTATTGCTAGAGAATTGCAATCTTCACAGGATCCGTCTGTAATAGAACTAATGGGCCAATATAATGCACTAAGACCAAAATTAGGAGCAGCAACTCCGGTTCCGGGAGAACCTGAATAAACAAAACCGCCCGTAGGGCGGTTTTTTAATGCCAGTTAAATTGAAAACAATGTCGAACTTCGTGTCCAACATCATGCATTGTTGGATTCTTTTTAGTAATTATTGTACAAACATTGCCGTTCCAAAACGCACATGCTGTTGGGTTATATCCAAAATTAGATATACCTCGTTTTTTTGATTCCTCACTGCAAGTTTTAATAACATCGTCAGTTATTAGCCAATTTAGTGTTACTGTCTTATAAGCATTTTTAGTAGCATCAAACGGAGCGTATGCATCGTTCCATGTACCAGAATATGAATTAGCTAATCCACTATAAACCAATAATAAAGAAATCGCTAGTTTTTTCATAGTCAAATTATAATAGTTCTAAATAGGATTGTCAATTTTTTTGAATAATAATTTTAATTACGGGCTTGACTTTTAAAGATAACTAGTTTATACTAGACAAACTTTATAAGGAGTAACTATGTCAACTAGAATGTACGGACCCGAAGAAAAAACTAAATTGGAAAGACTTATTAACGAAGGGTCTACTGTACTAAGAGAAATTGAAGATCTCAAAGAAGGTCTCAAAGAAACAGTTAAGGCAGTAGCTGAAGAATTGGAAATTAAACCAAGCATTATCAATAAAGCGATTACAATTGCACATAAAGATAATTGGAAAGATCACGAAAATGATTGGAACGAGATCGAAATGATTCTTGGTGTTACTAATAGATTACCTAAGGATTAAATGGATCAAATTACAAATACAATCGCAGGGATATACGACTGGGCTCGTAGAGATTTTACAGAATGGCCTTTGAGATTTGTTCTGGAAATTTCAGCTTGGTTCATGAGTATAACCTGTAGCATAGTCATGGCATTGACTGTCCCAACACCACCATTTTTAATCTTATATCCATTGTTCATTGCACAGTGCGCTATATTTGGATGGGCTGCTTGGACTCGTCGTAGCACAGGTATGGTTGCTAACTATTTACTTTTGGTAACAATAGATAGTATAGCATTGTTTAGACTGCTAAATATTTAAGAGAACGGTAGGCCGGGCCATAAACCGCACAGTAGGTATTTGCAAGCCTAAAAATTGCATAGGAGATTATTATTAATGTATGTTGATGCACTATTTCAACGAGACTCTGATCTCATTAAAATTGTTGAACGCAACAAAGAAGGTAACAGAGTTTTTAAAGAGTTCCCAGTACGATACACTTTTTATTATCCCGACCCGAGGGGTAAATTTCAATCAATTTACGGCGAACCATTAACAAGAGTAATTTGTAAAAATAGTAAAGATTTCCGTAAGGAAATGGCTATTAATTCACATAAAACACTCTACGAAGCAGATATTAATCCTATATTTGTCTGTCTAAGCGAAAATTATTTAAATGCAGAAGCTCCGAAGCTCAATGTAGCATTTTGGGATATTGAGGTAGACTTTGATCCGGAGCGAGGATATGCGTCACCGGATGATGCGTTTATGCCAATTACTGCCATTGCTGTTCATTTGCAGTGGTTAGATACTCTAGTTTGTCTTGCTATTCCACCAAAAGGTATGAGTGTTAAACAAGCAGAGGAACTTGTTAAAGATTTCCCCAACACGCACATCTTTGATAATGAAGCAGATTTATTAGATACATTTTTAAATCTTATTCAAGACGCAGATGTATTAAGTGGATGGAACAGCGAAGGCTTTGATATGCCCTACACTGTTAACCGTATCACCAAGGTATTAAGCAAAGACGATACTCGTAGACTTTGTTTATGGGACCAATATCCTAAAAAGCGTGAGTACGAAAAGTTTGGCAAAACTGCCACTACTTATGATCTTATTGGTCGAGTACACCTAGACTCATTAGAACTGTATAGAAAGTACACATATGAAGAGCGCCACACCTATCGACTGGATGCCATCGGTGAAATGGAAATCGGAGAGTCAAAAACAGTCTACGAAGGTACACTGGATCAACTCTACAACAATGACTTCCGTAAATTCGTCGAGTACAACAGACAAGACTGTGCGCTACTCAACAAGCTCGACCAAAAACTCAAATTTCTGGATTTAAGTAATAAACTAGCACACGAATGTACAGTTTTACTACAGACAACTATGGGTGCTGTAGCTGTTACTGAGCAAGCTATTATTAACGAGTGTCATCGAAGAGGATTCCAGGTCCCTAATCGACCTAAGCGAGATGACGATGCTAACAATCAAGCTGCCGGTGCTTATGTAGCACATCCAAAGGAAGGATTACAAGACTGGGTAGGATCTCTAGACATTAATAGTCTGTATCCAAGTGCTATTCGTGCCCTAAACATGGGTCCGGAGACTATTGTAGGACAGCTTCGGCCAGTAGCAACTGAGGCTGCTATCGAAGAAGCAATAGCAAAAGGCAAGAGCTTTGCTGCCAGCTGGGAAGGTAAATTTGGTACAGAAGAATACGAAGCTGTAATGAACCAAGAAATAGGTACCGAAATTATTATCGATTGGGAAGACGGGCAAAGTTCAGTGTTAAGTGCTGCCGAAGTGTATAGACTAATCTTTGAAAGCAATAATCCATTTATGATTTCAGCGAATGGTACTATCTTTACCTACGAAAAGGAAGGTATTATTCCCGGCTTACTCAAGCGTTGGTATGCTGAACGCAAAGAAATGCAGGCAAAACTTAAAGATTCTATTGCAGCCGGGAACAAGATCGAAGAAGAATACTGGGACAAGCGGCAGCTAGTTAAAAAGATTAACCTAAATAGCTTATATGGTGCTATTCTTAACCCAGGTTGTAGGTTCTTTGATAAACGCATTGGACAATCAACTACACTAACTGGTCGACAGATTGCTAAACACATGGCAGCTAAAGTTAATGAAATTATAACTGGAGAATATAATCATGTTGGAAAAGCTATTATCTACGGTGATACTGATAGTTGCTATTTTTCTGCTTATAAAACGCTTAAAAAAGATATCGATTCAGGCTCGATCCCGTGGACAAAAGAAACAGTAATTCAACTCTATGATCAAATCGGCGGGGAAGTAAATTCTACATTTCCACAATTTATGCTAGACGCATTTCATTGTCCTAAAACTCGCGGTGAAGTTATTAAAGCTGGACGAGAAATTGTAGGATCTAAAGCATTGTTCATTACCAAGAAGCGTTATGCCGTTTTATATTATGATAAAGAAGGTAAACGACAAGATGTTGACGGCAAGCCTGGCAAGATCAAAGCTATGGGATTGGACCTAAAGCGTTCAGATACTCCTGAATTTATTCAGAACTTTTTAAGTGATGTACTTGAAAAAGTTTTAACAGGTGCAACTGAAGACGAAGTATTAGATCATATCAGTAATTTTAGAACAGAATTCAAAGCAAGACCGGGTTGGGAAAAAGGGTCACCTAAAAGAGCAAACAACATTACTGAGTATCAAAAGAAAGAAGAAAAACAAGGTAAAGCCAATATGCCAGGACATGTTAGAGCCAGCATTAATTGGAATACTTTGAAAAGAATGTTCGACGACAAATACAGTATGCAAATTACAGATGGGGCAAAAGTTATTGTTTGCAAAGTAAAAGATAATCCTCTTGGATTTACAAGCGTTGCTTACCCCGTTGACGAGCTTCGTCTGCCTCAATGGTTTAAAGATTTACCATTTGATCATTCTGAAATGGAAGCAACTATTATTGATAACAAATTAGATAATCTTATCGGAGTCCTAAACTGGGATGTTAGATCAACCGAACAAACAAATACATTCAATAAATTGTTTGACTTTTAAGAAAAAAACCTATATACTATAACAAAGGAATCATTATGAAAGATATTTTACAAGACATCGTTACACATACTCATGCACTTGGGTTTCTGCCCATTGTAAAAGTAACTGGTACAGATAAAGAAACTACTATTGACTCAATGGCAGAAGATAGGAGTGTTATTTTAAATGCCAAGACACATAATACTATTAACGAGTTTAACGGCACATTTGGTATGCCTAATCTAGAAAAACTCAATATTCATCTGAAGTGTCCAGAGTACAAAGAAAATGCCAAAATTGAAGTTGTCAGTACACAAAGAAATGGTGTAGATGTACCAACTTCTATTCACTTTGAAAATGCTGCCGGGGATTTTATAAACGACTATAGATTCATGACACAAGAGATCATTAATGAAAAATTGAAGTCTGTTAAATTCAAAGGCGCAACATGGGATATCGACTTTGAACCAAATATGAATAGCATTCAGCGTCTTAAGTTTCAAAGTCAAGCACATACCGAAGAACCCTTCTTTCAAGTCAAGACTGAAAATGGTAATTTAGTTTTTAGTTTTGGTGATGCAAGTACACACGCTGGTAATTTTACTTTCCAAACTGATGTTAAAGGAAAATTAAAAAACACCTGGAGTTGGCCTGTTGTTCAAGTCATGAGCATACTTAATCTTGCAGGAGACAAGACTATTAAGATCGCAGACGCAGGTGCTATGATGATCACTGTTGATAGCGGGCTTGCATTGTACGAATACATTCTTCCTGCACAGAGCAAATAATGAAAGACGACGACATTAAAGTCAAAGTAGCAAGACTTACTAATCTTATCAAAGATGTTAATTCAGTTATGAAAGAATTACATCAATTAAGAGTAGAAGTTCGCATATCCTATAAAGATTCATCTAGTGGAGCACCGGAAGGGATACCCTGTCTTGAATTATGGAGAGCTACAGAACATAACGATTATTTAAAAGATGAATAAAGATCTAACAGCAACACAAAAAGATTATGCTGTATTTTTGCCGGCTACTAGCGGGTTCTATGCAACATTTATAGGGAAACAACGATATAATAATTATGTCGATCCTGCAAGAATTCCTAGTAGTTTTACCAACGGCGTTGAAAGTCTAAATTATCTAGAGCCAAACAAGGGTGCATTTTATTACAACTGGTGCTTATATAGTGCAGGTCATGCTAACTTAGACCTTAACAAACAAGACGAAAGCGAGGACATGTTCCGTAATCGCAATCGAGCTACAAGTTGGGTATTAGGTGATTCAGGAGGTTTCCAGATCGGTAAAGGTGTTTGGGAAGCAGATTGGAAAGATCCTAACTGTCCTAAAGCACAGAAAAAGCGTAGTCAAGTGTTAGCCTGGATGGATACATTAATGGATTACGGTATGATCCTTGATATTCCGGCTTGGGTCGCTCGTAGTCCTGCTGGACAAAAGGCTACAGGTATTACAACCTATGCCGAAGCAGTTCAAGGCACTTACATTAACAATGACTATTTTATTAACAACAGAAATGGTAATTGTAAATTCCTAAATGTTTTACAAGGTGAGAATCATGCTGATGCCGAAGATTGGTATCAACGCATGAAAAAGTATTGTGATCCAACACAATATAGCAATCATTTTAATGGCTGGGCAATGGGTGGCCAAAATATGTGCGACATCCACTTAACTCTTAAGCGCCTTGTTGCATTAAGGTTCGACGGTCTATTAGAAAAAGGAAAACAAGATTGGATGCACTTCTTAGGTACATCAAAGTTAGAATGGGCTACTTTATTAACTGACATACAAAGAGCTGTAAGGAAATACCATAATGAAAACTTTACCATATCTTTTGACTGCGCCTCACCTTTTCTGGCAACAGCAAATGGACAGATCTATATCCAAACAGAAACTAAAGACAGAACCAAATGGGTCTACAGGATGGTGCCGTCTGCTGATGACAAAAAATACGCCTCTGACACAAGACTCTTTAAAGACGCAGTTATCCAAGACAGAATCTTTGCCAACTTTGAAAGCAGTCCAATCATCGACCAAGTCAGCATAAAAGATATTTGTATATATGGAGCAGGAACTCCTAAGCCAGGAGTAGTTAATCCTGACCCATATAATCCAAATGATTGGTTAATTCTTCCTGACTATAACAAATTAGGTAAAGTGAGCGAGAGAACAAGTTGGGACAGCTTTAGTTATGCAATTCAAATGGGACATAATGTCTGGAGTCATATTAACGCTGTTCAAGAAGCCAATAGACAATATGATGCAGGCAATATTCCAGCTATGCTAGTCGATGAAAGATTTGATAGGTTGTTTTTTAAAGACATTGTTGAGGCAATTTTTGCAACTTCAGATAGAGGAACTGCCGATGCCGTTGTTGAAGAATATAGTCGTTTTTGGATGAGTATTATCGGTACCAGAGGTGCAACTGGAAAGAAAACAGTTAACGCAAGTACTAATTTTGCCAAATTCTTTGACGAAGATGTCAACGATAATGTACAATCAGAACACGGTGAGGAATTCACCGACGAGGAAGAATCAAAATTAGACCAGCTAGAATCACAGGTAAAATAAAAATGACTTTGCCGGACGAAAGATATCGTGCAGTAATGTGGGCAAAAAGATTCCTTGAATCTGTTGCTTACGATCGTAAAAACTATCCTCGTATACCCAAAAAGGTTAGAGGAGAAGCACATAGTATCCTGCGCCACTTTCCTAGTCAATGGGACATGGATCGTGTAGCAGACTCATCTCCTGAAGTTTTCCAAAAACAAATGGAGCCTGTAACTCGATTGTTTGCTCAATACGAAGAATCAAAGGCATCAAAAAATGAAGCGTAATTATACATCAGGCACTGCCGACAATGTAATTTATTTTATCGGTACTGAAGTTGAGCATACTCCCGCATATGGAATGAAAACTTTATTTGTTACCGGACTTCAATTAATTGATGAAATTGAACGAAAGCTCGAAGAGCATAATATTAGGCATATCTTTTTTGGTGCTAACCATAGTTTTAATCCCTCTACTGCTCAAGAGCACTCTAATTGGGAGGATATGATTATTTACTTCCTAGAAAATAACTATCTATGTAGCTTAGATATTCCGATTAACCAAGTAGAAGAGTTTCACGAAAGTGGTTATTGCGAATATGATAATTTTATTCCGCAGATTCGAGTACCAATTCCATATATTCGTTTATGGAATTATAATACAATGCTTAAAATCGATGATAAAGATTTTAAAGCAACCAATCCCGGTGTGTGGTCCCACAGTCTGCACACACTAATGGATCGTAGTAAATTTACAGACTGGGACAAATATAATAACGACGAGATCATTAAATGACTACAATTAGACAAGATATCCGCCCTAATAAAATGATTTGGGTTACCTTTCGCAAGGAAGGTATCCACAAGTATCCTGCGGCACTGACTGATCCTTCATTAGCAACCGGAGACGAATATGATGTTTCATTTCTAGGGCATCCACACAGACATATTTTTCATTTCAAAGTTTGGATCAATGTTATACACAATGACAGAGACATTGAGTTCATTCAGTTTAAGCGTTGGCTCGAAAAACTTTACAACGAAGGCACAATGAGCTTAGACTACAAAAGTTGTGAGATGATGAGCGACGAATTACATGCTCAGATTCAAACAAAGTATCCTAGCCGTGAGGTTTGGATTGAGGTCTCCGAAGACGGAGAAAATGGTTCATTTATCAAATACTAATAAAAGGTAATAAAATGGCAAAGCAACAAAGCACTTCTTATTTCGAATCTCGTCCCGACATCGTTAAGATTTTTGACGATTTGGAAAAATTTTATGATTATTGTAGGTTCGAGATGGTAGAGTTTAACGAAGCCAATCTCTACAATAGAGAAAGTCAAATCTGGAATAATTACTATCACTCAACTCGTCCAAAGAAAGAATGGAAACCACGAGGCGAATTTAATCGCAGTGGTAACAATAAAAAGTTCCAAAGACAATGATATATGTAGTTGATTTAGAAGCGGTCGAAACCCGATATACTGCACAATGGAAAGAACATGTACCTAAAATTCTTAAAAGGGCAGGATATCAGGTTCAAGTTATCTCTGGTCCTGAAGATGTGCCTAGTGCCACTACTCCTGGTGCCTTTCTCAATTTTGGTGGGACTAATATCTATAAGTCTCGCCAAGTTGAAGAATTTAGTCGCTTATTCACATCCGGATCAATTAAGTCTGGCGATCATTTTTTGTTTACTGATGCTTGGCATCCTGGCATCATAAACTTAAAGTATATGAGTGAACTACTTGGCATTCCTGTCAAGATTCACGCACTATGGCATGCCGGTAGTTATGATCCTCAAGACTTTTTAGGTAGGCTCATCGGAGATGCTCCTTGGGTTAGGCATGCCGAAAAGTCGTTCTTTCATGCAATTGATCATAACTACTTTGCCACAGACTTTCATATCAAAATGTTTACTCATAACTTGCTAGGATACACTCCAGCAGTTCACGGTGAAACAGATAAGATTGTTCGTACAGGCTGGCCCATGGAGTATATGCAAGATACCCTTGCTCCGTATAAAGGCTTGAAGAAACGCGACTTAATTCTTTTCCCTCACAGGATCGCACCAGAGAAGCAGGTTGAAATTTTTAGAGACCTTGCTACACACTTACCACAATATGAATTTGTAGTGTGTCAGGATCAACAGCTAACAAAACATGAATATCATACTTTGTTAGGCGAGGCTAAGTTAGTTTTTTCAGCTAACCTACAAGAAACATTAGGTATTAGTTGGTATGAAGGTGCTATTGTAGACGCTGTACCAGTAGTACCGGACAGACTCAGCTACAGTGAAATGGCATTCGACACTTTCAAGTATCCTAGTAAATGGACAGAAAGCTGGAATGCGTACAATGTGTATCGTCCTGATCTGTGTAGACTTATAATAACACATATGGATAATTACACCACAAGGCTACCAATGATGGCCAAACAAGTGGAGGCATTACATGAGCAATTCTTCTCAGCTAGAGAACTCATTCAAAGACTTAAAGATTGATGGAAAAACCATCGATGAAATTTTAAAAGATTGTACTATTGACTTGAGTGGTACTGGTGCATCAATGAACGATATAACTATAGGGTCAAGTGATTGTACCTATACTTATAATTCAGATTCTACTATAACATTAACAACTAGTGGAGGTGCAGGTCAAACTTATAGTATAGGGTCTTCATATATTTCAGATACTATAACTATAGATAATAATCAATTTACATTTAACTTTCCAGAAGAATGGATTAATTCATTTCCAGATTGGCATCGTGTCAAAGACATGTGTGACAAATATCCTGGATTAAAAATTGCATTTGACAACTTCAGAGTATTTTATGAAATGGTGAAAGACGATTATGATAATCCAACTCCTAAAAAATAAATTCTTTAATTTCTTAGAACGCCGTGGACGAAAAAGAATTGTTATGGACCGTGTGGACAATGAACCGTATCTTGAACGGTACTATGTTTTCCTTAAAGACAGAACACGGTTTCCATTTAATGTGTTTTTACACAAGTTTCTTAAGTCAGACCCCGATGATGTGCATGATCATCCATGGCCTTACGCTACTCTAATTTTAAAAGGTGGATATTATGAATGGGTTCCTCAGTTTAACAGCAAAGGTGAAAAAGTTGGCGAGATTGCAAAGTGGCGAGCTCCTGGTCATTTTAGGTTTTGTAGTGCTACTTCTTATCACAGGATTGAACTAGATCCCGGAGTAGAATGTTGGACGCTGTTCATGCCAGGGCCTCAAAAAAGAGAATGGGGATTTCTCGTTAAAAATAAATGGATAGCAAATGACGAATACCTTAAATACCGTAAACACTCTGTTTCCTAAATTAACACCTAATGCTACTACTTCCGGTCAACTGTTAACATATAGTGGAACTAATGGCACTACTTGGGCTACATCTACACAATTTACAAGTTCAAATCAAAAGCCCATAATGACTATACCTTATGGTAAAGATAAAGTCGTTTTGGAAAAAGATGCCGCATTAGAAGTTAACGGTAAAGTTCTTATAAATGGTATAGATTTAGAAGAACGGCTAAAGACAATTGAAAAAGTATTGATGATTCCCGAAAGAGATGCTACAATGGAGGCTAAGTATCCATCATTAAAGAAAAAATATGATGAATACATAACAGCACTATCTAAATACAGAATGTGGGAATCCATTAAAGGCAACGAACATGAATGAAAAGAAATTAGAAGATCTTACCACTGAAGAGTTTAAAGAACTCAAAATCGAATTTGCTCCCGGTTGCTTTGACGGCTTTGAAGGCAGTCAAGAAGAACTTGCTGAATTAATTGCTGAAATTAAAAATATGATTACCAGCGGAGAAATTGCTGAACATAGTCGAGAACTTACAGAAGAAGATTTTGACGAATTGCCTGAAGAAGTTCAAAATCAACTTCTACGATTTACCGAAGATAACAACGATACATCAAAAAGGAATTTACAATGAAAGAAGTGGTAATTAAAGACGACCAAGCATTTAGACTTAGAGTCAAAATGTGGAAATGTTTAAATCCTAATACTATAAACGCTGTTGAATTTATTCAAGAATGCAAAAGTAAAGAAGGAGAAGTTGATTTTTCATCTACTTATCAATTTTTTATGACCGATGAAGAATTAAACATCCTTGCAAATAGTATTAAGCAAGATTAATGCAAACTGACATCGAGAAGGCACTAAATGATGGCGTGGCTCCTTGGAAAGAAATTGAATTCAGATCAACAAAATTCTGGATATTCGGTGACAGCACAGCGCCAGCAAAAGGCTATTTGTGCTTTGTTCCGACCTATAAAACCGCAGACTGTCTCTACGAAGCATACAAAGCCGCATACAAATGGGGATACGAAGGTGTTTCCTTAGGCAGATGGAGTGGATTTAATATAGTTCAATCAGTAGGGGAAGTTGCAGGACAGAACATTGCATATCCCCATATTCATATGATTCCAAGAAGACCAGAGGATTTGGAATGAAACAAGGTATTTTAGCACTCTTTGCTATAATTTTAGTTATAATTTTAGCCTTAACTAATTACGGTGAGAGAACTGTAGTCTACGACTGTGGCATGGCAGAATGGCATCCTGATATTCCTAAAGAGGTTAAAGAAGAATGTAGAAAAATTAGAAAAAAGGCAATTGGAACTACAGTATGATGTTCGAAAGAAAAATAGGATTCATTGGATTAGGTTTTGTCGGGGAAGCAGTTAGATCTGCTTATGAGGGATACAATAGAATTTGTATCGACACAGATGTTTCAAAAGGCTATGTAGGAACCTATGAAGAAATTATTGATGCAGAAGGTATCTTTGTATGCGTTCCTAGTCCAGAGGGTGTAAACGGGTTTGCCAATACTAGTATACTAGAAAGTGTTTTAGATAAACTAAAAGACTATAAAGGCGTTATTATTTCTAAAGTTACGGCGCCACCTAATGCGTATAAAAATCTGCAAACAGAATATCCTAACTTAGTTTATATTCCGGAGTTCCTTACTGCTGCCAATGCTGAAAGAGATTACCATAGCACTAGATTTGCAATAATCGGTGGTAGTATATTAGCATATCAAAGAGAAGCAGAAAGAATTTTAAAATATACACATCCCAACATTGATATACACTTTTGTTCCATTGAAGAAGCAAGTTTATCAAAATATGTTATCAATAGCTTCTTAGCTACTAAGGTAGTTTTCATGAATGAAATGGCTAATTTAGCTAATGAAACAGGCAGTGACTGGAGATTAATTTCCCGTATGATTTCTCAAGATCCTAGAATAGGTCAAAGTCATATGCAAGTCCCAGGACCAGATGGATTTTACGGTTTTGGTGGAATGTGTTTTCCTAAGGATACTACTGCCATATTAAAATATGCAGAATTACTAGGTTGTGATTTAAATGTTTTGAGTAATGCAGTTAAGAAAAATACCTTACTTAGGTTGCAAAAACCTAAATAATTGTGTATTATTATACAAAGTCATCCACGACAATAACTCGGAGAATAAATGTCAGAAAAAACTTTAGCACAAGCAATTAGAGAAAATATGAAGCGAGATGGAAAACGCTTCTGGGCTGGTGATAACATCAGCGAATATATTAAAGAAAACTATAAAGAAGAACTTATCGACGAAGCAACTGCGGCGTTTGAACAAGTACTTGATACACTTCTTATTGATCGAGAAAACGATCCGAATAGTCACGGTACTGCTAGGCGACTTGCTAAAATGTACTATAATGAAATAATGGCAGGACGATATGACCCAGCACCAGACGCAACAGCATTTCCAAACGACTCGCAGGACCGTTACGAAGGTATGCTGGTTGTTCGTAGTGAGCTTCGTAGCATGTGTAGCCATCATCATCAACCCGTATCTGGTGTTGCTTATATTGGCATTATTGCTGCTGAGAAACTTATCGGCTTATCAAAATACACCCGAATCGCCCAGTGGTGTGCAAGACGAGGTACTCTCCAGGAGGAACTTGCTAATGACATTGCTAGGGAAATCGAAAAAGCCACAGGTGCCAAAGACCTAGGTGTCTATATTCAAGCAGTACACGGGTGCTGTGAGAATCGCGGAATTATGGCACATAGCTCTTTGACCCAGACTACTGTACTAAAAGGTGCTTTCAAAGAGGATGGTAATACTAAGAAAGAATTTTTCGATAATATTAAACTGCAACAGGAATTTGCACCGAGGTAATTATGGCTATTTGGAAAATTACAAACTATCACAAAAAGAATGCCGTTGAACGACAGTTCTGGACTAAGGACGGTGTTACTGTAACTAAAGATGAAGGCTTTCGTTGGGGTACATGGACTTGCGAAAGCGACGAGCAACCCGACATCGATTTAGACAATCCAGACGGCTATGAAGTACTCAACGACGGAAACGACTGGGAAATGGAAGATATGATCGACGGCTGTTGGATCGAATGGACATTTCCGGATGATATGCCCGAAGAAGAACAAGAACGCATCCAAACTCTATGGGATGAAGATTGGTATGAGGGCATGGAGGACGACGGCTGGTATAACGATGAAACTGAACATTGGATATATGGTCCGATTCAATTAACTAATGTCGACACCGGCGAAGAATTTACAGGAAGCGATAAATGAAGTGGTTTGATAAATGGTTTTATAAACAGTCTAAGAAAGTCTGGGAAAATAAAAATCGCTTTGAAATGGAAGCGGAAGAAGTACCAATAAAACAAAGAGGATTAAACATGGCAACAGTTGGCGCTCAAGCAATAAGTAGAGGCTTAGCCGAAGGCGAAAATCGAATTAGTTTTGAACTTACTTCAGCAGTAGGCGGCAAAATCTTAAATGTAAGACATTATGATGATCGCAAAGATCGTCACGAAACACAAACCTATGTTATTCCAACTGGAGAAGATATAGGCGAGCGTGTAGCTAAAATTATTAATTTAGAAATGTTCAAACAATGAAAAATTTTTTATTGTTTGCATCATGGCAATGGAATAAATGGAAGGCATGGCAAAAAGTCTATGCTTTATCTATGATATCTGTTATAATAGGCGTTATATTACCCGGTATGATAGGGGCTTTTCTTATAGTTGTTGGATTAACATCTCTTTTATCATGGATGTTTAAATGGGCAATTTGGGATAGTATTTCTGATGCATACGAGGAATTTAAAAAAGAAAAAGAAAATGAGCAAAATTAAAATCGCAGAATTATTTTATAGTATCCAAGGAGAAGGCCGCTATATGGGTGTGCCTTCTATTTTCTTGAGAACTTTCGGTTGTAACTTTACCTGCGACGGGTTCGGTATGCCGCGAGGAGAAAAAACAAATGAACGACATGTTATTGCAGAGCGTATTGCAGAGTTTAAAGACTATAGAGATTTACCACTTGTTCATACCGGTTGTGATTCTTATGCTAGTTGGGATCCTAGGTTCAAGGATCTTTCACCTATGGTTGAAACAGATGGTCTTGCGGAGAACATTGTCAATCTCCTCCCAAACAAAAGATGGCAAGACGAGCATTTAGTAATTACAGGGGGAGAACCTTTGTTGGGCTGGCAAAGAGCATATCCGGATCTACTCAATAATCCTAAGATGAGCGGTCTTAAAGAAATTACATTTGAAACAAACGGTACTCAAGCACTATCTAAAGAATTTAAAAATTATCTAATCGGTTGGCAAATGCCTGATATTGATTTTAAACGAGAAATCACTTTCAGTGTTAGTGCTAAACTAAGTTGTTCGGGAGAAAGCAGGGAAGAAGCAATTCGTCCAGATGTTGTCTGTGAGTATGAAGAAGTTGGTTATGCTTATCTTAAATTTGTAATTGCAACAGATGAAGACGCAGAAGAAGCAATCAGGACTGCGGATATTTATCGAGCAGAGGGATTTACTGGACCGGTATACCTAATGCCCATCGGCGGAGTTGAAAGTGTTTACACACTAAATAATCGCCGTGTTGCAGAACTAGCAATGAAGAACGGACTTCGCTATTCAGATCGCCTACAAGTGCCGTTGTTTAAGAACGAATGGGGGACCTAATGAACTTTATTAAAAAACTTTTTGGTATAGATAAAATCGAAGCGGCTAAAGCTGCTGCCGAAAAAGAACATGCAGAATCGTTAGCAAGAGCTGCCGAAGCAAAAGAAGCAGAAGAACAAGCCAAAAAAGCAGAAGAATTGGCTAAAATGACGCCAAAAGAAAGAGCTACTGCTCGAGGAGAACCTTGGGTAGCTGTATTAGATACCCATGTTAACAAAGATAATATTCGAAACGGGTTTTTTGAACTTGACTGGAACGATCAGTTTGTGTTAGAATTAAAGCGTTCCGGATACGGATTCGACGGTGACCCAGATGAAGAAATTGTTGATCGTTGGTTTAGGGACTTGGCTAGAAATATTCTCGCCGACGAAGGAATGGATCCATCGAGGGGCGCCGGTTTTATAAATGTTGTTCCAATTGCTAAAGGCAAATCAGAGGTTTCATGAGTTATATTCTAGTAGATACTGCTAATACATTTTTTCGTGCCAGACATGTAGTCAGAGGCGATGCCGATATTAAACTCGGCATGGCTCTACATATCACTTTTAACAGTATCAAAAAAGCATGGCAAGACTTTGAGGGGAAGCATGTAGTATTCTGTCTCGAAGGTCGTAGCTGGCGCAAAGATTTTTACAAGCCTTATAAAGCCAATCGTGCAGAAACTCGTGCGGCAATGACTGTAAAAGAAGCAGAAGAAGATAAACTCTTTTGGGAAACATTTGATGTTTTTAAAGATTTTATTATTAATAAAACAAACTGTACAGTTTTACATCATCCGCAATTAGAGGCAGATGATTTAATTGCAGGATGGATTCAAAATCATCCTCAAGATAATCATGTGATTATCTCAACAGACAGCGATTTCCATCAATTGATTGCCCCCAATGTTAAACAGTACAACGGTGTTCTTGAAACACTTACAACTCACGAAGGTATCTTCGATAAAAAAGGTAAATTAGTAATTGATAACAAAACTAAACAACCTAAAGATATTCCAAATCCAGAATGGATTCTTTTTGAAAAATGTATGCGAGGTGATAGCTCTGATAATGTATTCAGCGCATACCCTAAAGTTAGAAAAAATAAATTACAAGAAGCATTTGAAGATCGCAAAAATAAAGGATTCTCTTGGAACAATATGATGCTCCAACGCTGGGTTGATCATGAAGGAAATGAACATCGAGTATTAGATGACTACGAACGCAATCGCCGTCTTATTGACCTAACTCATCAACCAGATAATATTAAAGATATTATCAAAGAAACAATTACAACTAATGCTAAATCTAAGTCGGTGGACCAGGTTGGCATTAGGTTGATTAAATTTTGTCAGCTATACGATATGAAGCGTATGATTGACAGCATTCAGCAATATGCAGAACCATTACAAGCGAGATACTAAAAATGACTGAGATTCATGCTAAACCAATAGTTGAAGGAAAATTCTGGATTGTTGAACAAAACGGAGTTAAAATAGGAACCCTTCATAAAAAAGAAGGCAACAAGTTTATGCTCAGTAGTCAAGAGGGGCAGAGCTTCTTTGGTAAAAAAGAAGAATTAATTAAAGCATTTGGTAAAGAGTTCTTTAGTAATAAAATTAAGACTACAGTCAGCCCAACTGTACCTAATGAAGTACATGGCTATCCAAGTAGTTGTCAGCCTTATAATCCAATGTATAATGTGCAAAAGAAATTACCACTCTTTACAAAAAGCCCAGCAAGTAAAAGTTTATATTGTGCAGGATATTATATCATTCGGTTTGACAAAGGTTGGGTTAAAAGTTTTTGCCCTAAACTAATTACTATTGAAAGATACGAAAATAGAGGGCCTTTTAAAACAGAACTAGAAATGAAACAGGTATTATCAAATGTCAAGTCCGATTAATACTGTTCCTATACAGCAATTTATACAGCAGGTAAAATCTGCAGATCTTAGTCAACAACGAGAAATTAAACTAGACATTAAGACAGCTAAACAGTTGTCTTTTTGTCTTTCTGAATTAAGTTTAAAACTCTTGCAAGACCAGGACATATTGTTATCTAGACTACAGCAATCTACAGGAACAGGGGATTTAACTGTAAAAATGGATGGCGGTGGGTTTTCGGATAATTAGGATAAATATATGCGTAGTTAAAGGACGCATATATGAGTAGACCAAAGCCGAAAGTGCTTTTAGAATACACCAATAAAAAAAATTATAAAACTGAACAAGTTTTAGAAGCCGAAGCCATTTGGGCTGTATTCTATAAAAATGAACCTTTTAACTTAAAAAGCTCTAATAGTCTAACCAGTTATCCCGGGCCTAAATATAAAAAGGTCAGTTTCAGTAATCCGGGACATGCCATAAACTTGGCAAAAAAATTAAATCAAATGTTCGGATGCAGTGATTTCCAGGTGGTAAAATTGACATCTGGCGAAATTCTTAAATGATTTCACGAGAAACTTACACCAAGATTTTTCTAAGTCAATCAGAAAAAAGTGTTGACGAAGCTAATATAAAGCTTCATATGCACAAGTGGTGGCAAAGTAAACGCTCTAAGGAAGGTGGACTTAGGCTCAGTTTAGAAGGTTTTGAATTCTTAACCGGTCCTCTAGCTTTAGAAAGCTACGAAGTTCCATTTAATGGGCAAATTGAGCTAAGTCCCCAAATTATTATCTTTTTGGATCAATACTTGGACTGCCCATATTTTTTAACTGGACAAAGTTTAACTGTATTTTCGGAAAGAAAAGCATTTGAGCTATATATGTTCTCCGATGATATTCGAAAATACGGGTTAGTTAAGGCTATGAATGCTCGTAAAAAAGATGTCCAAACGGACGAAAACACATAAAAACTTGTTGACAGCTAGGTCTATCGGCACTATAATAGATACATAGACAATTAGTTCTTAACCCTTTTTCAACCCTGGAGTTTTTATGAGCGAAATTACTTCTCGCACCGTTGGCCCGAAAGCCGCAAAAAAGTCTATTCGTCGTGCTTTTAAGGCACAGCGTCCAATCTTCCTGTGGGGTCCTCCCGGCATTGGTAAATCCGATATTATTAAACAAATCGGAGAAGATCTCAATGCTCATGTTATTGATATCCGTTTGAGTCTTTGGGAACCTACTGACATCAAAGGTATTCCATATTTTGATGCTACTGCCAGTCGAATGAATTGGGCTCCTCCGATCGAACTTCCCGATTCCGAAATGGCTGCTCAACACAACAAGATCATCCTGTTTATGGATGAAATGAACAGTGCGGCTCCTGCTGTTCAGGCTGCTGCCTATCAGCTAGTTCTGAATCGCCGTGTTGGTACTTATCAACTTCCGGACAATGTGTTCATTGTTGCGGCTGGTAACCGTGAAGCAGACAAAGGCGTTACTTATCGTATGCCTGCTCCGCTAGCTAACCGTTTTGTTCACCTGGAAATGAGCGTTGATTGGGAGGACTGGTTTGGCTGGGCTACCGAAAATCGTATTCATAAGGATGTAGTTGGTTTCCTTACTTTTAGTAAAAAAGATCTTTACGATTTTGATCCTCGTAGCGGATCCAAAGCGTTCGCTACTCCTCGCTCTTGGAGTTTTGTATCTGAACTGTTGTTCGACGACGAAGAAGACGACAACACTTTGACTGATCTAACCGCTGGTGCTATCGGTGAAGGGTTGGCTATTAAGTTTATGGCGCACCGCAAGATTGCGTCCAAACTGCCTAATCCTACTGACATCTTGTCTGGCAAGATTAAAAAGATGGACACTAAAGAAATTAGTGCCATGTACTCTTTGACTGTTAGCCTCTGCTACGAACTCAAAGATGCCTGCGATAAGAATGCCAAGGATTGGAACGATCAAGTTAACTGCTTCTTCCAATTTATGATGGATAATTTCGAAACCGAACTGGTTGTTATGGGTACTAAGTTGGCTCTTACCCAATATCAACTGCCGTTAGATCCGGATGAAATCAAGTGTTTTGACGATTTCCATGCTAAGTTTGGCAAATATATTGCGGCTGCTACTGAAAAGCGTTAAACATAGCCAAAACCAATTGACAGGACCTTCGGGTCCTGTTATAATATATACTTAATAAATAGTGTTGGAGCAAAATTATGTCACATCCCGATCCAATTGTAGATAAAATTATTGTAGCAAGAATTGGACTGCTACTCCGTCACCCATTCTTTGGCAATATGGCAACTAGACTTAAAATTGCCGATGCTTCTGATTGGTGTATGACTGCGGCAACTGATGGTCGCCACTTGTATTACAATCGAACCTTTATTGAAAAATGCTCTCCTAAACAGGTTGAGTTTGTTGTAGCACACGAGATCCTGCATAATGTCTTTGATCACTTGACTAGAGCAGAGAATCGTAATAAAAAGATCTGGAATGCGGCTATTGATTATTGTGTCAATGGACAATTAGTTCGAGATAAGATCGGTGACGGTAACTTTAAAGACATTAAAATTTACCACGATCCTAAACATTATGGTAAGAGCGCAGAACAAATCTACGACGAAATTTACGACGAAGAAGATGAAAAGAGTCTCGAAGCACTTGGACAAGCCTTAGACGAACATATTGACTGGGAGGGCGATGGCAAAGACGGGCGCCCCCAATATAGCAAGGACGAACTAAAAAAGATTCGCGACGAGATCCGTGAGGCTGCTGTTGCGGCTGCTCAAGCCGCAGGCGCTGGTAATGTACCAGCAGAAGTTCAGCGCATGATCAAAGAGCTTACTGAGCCAAAGATGAATTGGCGTCAAATTTTGCGCCAACAAATCCAAAGTACTATTCGTAATGACTATACCTTTGCTCGCCCTAGTCGCAAGGCTTGGCACACTGGTGCTATTCTTCCAGGAATGAACTTTGACGAAACTATTGACATCTGTGTGTCAATTGACATGAGCGGATCGATCAGTGACTCTCAAGCCAAAGATTTCTTGACAGAAATTAAGGGTATTATGGACGAGTACAAGGACTATAACATTAAAGTTTGGTGTTTTGATACTCGCGTGTATAACGAGCAAGACTTTGACGGTTATGGCGGAAACGATATTACCGAATATGCGCCAATGGGCGGTGGTGGTACTGAGTTCATGTGCAATTGGGACTATATGAAGGAGCATGACATCAATCCTAAGAAGTTGATTATGTTCACTGACGGTTACCCGTTTGGTTCTTGGGGTGACGAGAACTACTGCGATACAGTATTCATTATTCATGGTAACGATACTATTGTTCCGCCGTTTGGTGCTCACGCATACTACGAAGAAGCAAAAAATTAATGGCTCTTAAAAACGGCAAGGTAAATTACCTAAATGTGCTAGGGGAGAGAAAAGTCTCTTTCCCTGCACATCATTTTCACTATACAAACATAACAAAATCTAGTCCAGTACTAACTAAACAGTTAGATACTTGGATAAATCATAATTTAAATAGTCGTTACTATATAGGACAGACTATAGATATTGTTGATAATACAATAATCTATGCTACAAAAATAGGATTTGAGCAGGAAAAAGAACTTAGCTTCTTCAGACTTGCCTGTCCACATTTAACCTAAAAGATAAATTATATACATATATAATACAGTATAAGGAGTTCGCATGACTGAAGAAACCAAACAAGAACAACAAGCTGATCCAAATCAATTAACCTTAAATGACTTGGCTGCTATGAAAAGCATTATAGACATTGCTAGTTCTAGAGGTGCGTTTAAACCTAACGAAATGATGATCGTTGGACAAACATATACTAAATTAACTGCTTTCTTAGAGTCTATAAAGCAGACACAAGGAGAAACTAAATGAGTGAACAAGTAACACAAGAGCAATCTGCTCCCGAAACACAACAACCTGCCCCCGAGCTTAATATTAACGACTTGGCTGCTATGAGGAGCCTGATTGAAGTAGTTAGTCAGCGTGGTGCATTTAAGGCAGCTGAACTGTCAGGCGTTGGTATGTTATTCGATAAATTGAATACATTCTTAGATGCTGTGGCAAAACAACAACATGCAGCTCAACCAAAACAGCCTGAGCAAGGTCAAGGAGAATAACATGGTAGACTTAAAACATGTAGGAAGAATTAAAAAGACTGGAAGAAAATGCCTAGTTGCATATCGAACATTGCCAGGCGATGCTTATAGCTGTCTAGTTATTCCAACTGAGAATTTAGAACAAAGTCAGCACGATTCTCTAATTCAATTAGTTGAAAGCTCATCTGCACAATCAGCATTTGAATTCCACGAAGTATTAGCCAGAGCCAAGTTTCCAGACGGTAGCACTATGCTTCCATCTTTACATGTAGGCGGAAGACTACTAAAGACCTCAACTTCTGAAATTGAAATGACTCCTAATTTTCAATCTGTTATTGCATTAGATGAACTTAATCAACTGATTGCAGAACAACGAGGTGTACCAGTTGACGAACTAGCTGTTAAGAATCCTGTAAGAGATGATGTAGAAGTTCAAGAAGTTGCAACAGTTAGAGATATGAATCCGGCTGCCAAAACTACTTCAGGAAGCGTAAATGAAGTTGAAGAAGTTGCAACTGTACAATCTTTTGATAGCCCAGAAGCCGAAGCTAAATTTTACCGTAGTCAAGCTGACAAGTTAGCTAAACAAGCCGCAGATTTTCGAAGAAAAGCTGAAGAACTATTGCCAACCAAGAAAGCAAAGTGACGGGTAATAAAACACTCCCTCAAGATGTAATTGAACGCTGGCCCGAAATATTTGGAGAGATAACATTAAATGTTATTCCTCTTCAATACTTACACTCAGTTAAAATTACATTTAAAAATAAAAAAGTGTGGGAGATAGATTTTGAAGCTCACTCGAAAAAAAATTGGGATAACTTCGAGAAGCAGGTTAAAGAAATAGTTGCCGAGTATGAAGACAATATTGAAAACATTGACTTCAAATTAGACACCGATAGAATTAAAAAAGACATTACTAAACACACAAAAAAATTTTTAAATAATAAAAAATTAAAATGAAAATTAAATTAGTTTCTTACAGTCAGCCAACAGAAGAATTCCAACAACAAAACATTAACGATGCTTTAGACTTAGTTGCATTTTGTGCCCGTGTAAGTAATCCTAGTAATCAATTTAACACCGAAACATCAGAAAAACTTATCAAGTATTTGATCAAGCATCAGCATTGGAGTCCTCTCGAAATGGTGTCTGCTTGTATCGAGATTGAAACTACTAGAGATATTGCTCGCCAAATTCTTCGTCATCGTAGCTTTAGTTTTCAAGAGTTTAGTCAACGCTACGCTGATCCTACTAAAGAAATTGCAGATGCATTTGTATTAAGGGAAGCAAGGTTTCAAGATTTAAAAAATCGTCAAAACTCTGTCGAATTAGATTTAAATGACGAGAAGCAAAAGTTGTTGTCTTACGAATGGGAAAGAGCACAAAAACGAGTATTATTTGCTGTACAACAAGAATACAAATGGGCCATCGAAAATGGCATTGCTAAAGAACAGGCAAGAGCACTATTACCAGAAGGTCTTACCATGAGTAGAATGTACATGAATGGTACATTAAGGTCTTGGGTACATTATATTGAGCTCAGAGGGTCTAACGGAACCCAGAAAGAGCATATGGAAATTGCACATGCATGTGCAAAAGTAATTTCAGAAATCTTTCCGTTAACTCAAATTACACAGTAAATGGTCGGGGTGGCTGGATTTAAACCAGCGACCTCTCGTTCCCTTAACGAGTGCGCTATCGGGCTGCGCTACACCCCTGACCGGTCCGGGGAATTGGCCCATGCCGCGATTTCTCCCTTTACAGGTTACTTCCTCCTCGCAACCGGTATAATATTTATACCTTACTCGTTAGCTGGTCGATATATTTGATTAGTGTAGAAGCGATAGCTTTATTACCTTCATCAGTAACTGCATTATCTGATTTAGCATAGCTAGTCCTAAAAGGATGGTTAGCATTTTGACTAAGTCCTAGCTCCATGTCTACTATTCCACTAGTAAATTTGAACCAATTAGGAAGATGCTTTGGAGACTTGGGGCAATGTATAACTGGTATCTTTTTATATGTTAGATACTGATCAATCTGTACTAATGCTCCATAAAATCGAGACCTGTTTACTTCTGGAGTTGTAAAAAACTCATAGTACGATAAGAATGCTTTTCGAGCTACTTCGGGATCAATATCTATTGGAGTTTCATCTGCAAAGATCTTGTCTTGTTTCCAACTTGGGAAAAATTTAGGAGCATCATAGTTAAACTTTTCTGTTAACTCGTGATCATTTAAACGATGATAATCGCAGCTTAATGAAGGTGTAAAAATAAAAGTAGGATCAGCATGGAAAATAATTGCAACATCTGGCGGTTCTGATTTTTTTAAACAATATAAAATTCTTTCTTCAGAACAGTTTGCATAACCTAACCATCTATTAGCTGCATTGTAGTGCTCTAATATTAAATCTACAAAAGTTTTGCATTTAGACATATCTTGTCTTTTTCCGCAAATGCTATGACCAAAAAATTCTATTTTCATTTAACTCTCTCTTTATTTTTGCCGTATACTAATTGAATAGAAAAAATCAACGAATATCTTACAGTATCACTTCTTTGGTTTCCTCCAGAATGCCAAGAAGAATTAGCGTTATGTTGTATCCAGCCATCACCATAATTAGTTGTCATCCTAAAAATTTCCTGCTTATTGCTATCATAAAAATAAGAAGCTAACAACGGATCATCCGTTTCAGTAAAAAATATAACACCTGTAAAAGCTAACCAAATAGGATCAGTGTGGATTGGTATATCGAATCCTGGTAAATCTCTTGTAAACAAACATCCAGTAGTTGTAGACTCGTACATATTTGTTTGACTTAGATTATAATCACCTTCTATACTAGGTCTAATCTTATAGTAACGGTCAATAACTTCTTTAGCAACTTCATTACTTTGTAAAAAATTTTTAATTTCAATTAGTTTAGTATTTTTTACATTGTTTAGTTGACTTCTTCTACAATCCTTATTGTCTACTTCCCACTCAGTTTCTTCCTCAAGCATCCGTATTAATTCTAGCCTGTTAATTCCAGGATTAAATTTAATCTTTAATAGCCTATCCTCAATTTCTTCAAATATTATTTTCATTTTCAAATGTTTTATCACCGGGCCATAAAGGTAACTTTGTACCAGGGGCTCGTTTAGGAATTTTACTATCAGCACTACTAACACAACTAGGACTTACGCACGGAGCAGGTCCATCAAATAATTTAAATCCAGTTTCTATATTTCCTAATGGAACATCGTGACAACTATAACTTCGTTTAATACTTCCGTCTGGTTCTCTTATAATTATACTTCTATAACCACTTGAACATTCCCAACCTTTAAATTTATTAAAGTTAAATGCATTAAACCTTTCAGCTTGATCCATATACCATATTTTATGTTCTTTATCTCTAAACTCTACTTGAAAGTGTTGAGGTATTTTACTCTGAGCATCTTGATAAATTGGATCTGGAGTTTTGAAAAACTTAGGTTCCGGTCTTTTAACTTTTTTAGCCTTAGATGCTTTGTCTTCTGTAAACGCTCTTTGTGGCATTCCATTGTGTAACCTATCTAGCATTTCTTTTGTATATCCGTCAACTACTCTACTAGCAGTAGGATCACTTTGCGGTTTAAGAGTTACATTGATTCCCTGATCATGAAAGAATAAAGCATTTTCAAAATCTCTTTCAAACCATTCAGGCACCATAACCATGTTGATAGTTATCTGCACATCATGTTCTTGACACAGTATTAACTTATCTGCAAAGTCTTGCATTTTTTCTTTAGTATCTACATGTTCTGTATGTAGACTTGCAGTAATACTAGCACGATGAAATTTACTTACAGCAGGACAATATTCATCTTCGAACCATTTTAAACTTCTACTCATATTACTAGTCATATGTACACTAGTATAGTTTGTGTTTTCAACATCATTGTTTAGATGATTTAAGATATCAATATATCCAGGATGGAATGTGGGCTCTCCGCCACTTAGGCTAAAGTGAAAGCTATTAAAATTTCTTTCTCTAGCTTGTCTTTTAATTTCATCAACTGTCTTTAAACATAGTTCTGTAGGTCGATGATCTTTCTTATCACTTCGGGCGTATGGCCAGCAATAACTACAACGGTAGTTACAGAATCTTCCTAACAACCAACTTACTGTAAAAAGATCTTTATACAGCATAGTTCGTTGACCTACTCTGACTAAGTCGTCAAATGGAATTTTGGTAAAGTCGTAGGCACTCCAACTAAGATCATTCATGTTGTTTATAAATATAATATGTGCATTTATTTATGAGGTAAACGATGAAGGTAGGAATTTTCGGCGATAGTTATGCAGCCAGAAGTGATTGGGCAAATGGATTTTGTTGGGCTGAATTTTTAGAAAGACGATACAATATAGATGTTACGAATTTTGGAGTAAGTGGTAGCTCTCTCTGGTATAGTTACAAAAAATTCACAGAAGAACACGAAAAATTTGACAAGATTGTATTTCTAGCAACAGGATTTAATCGAACTTATATTCCCCTACCAGACAAATATACCGATGATAGATTTAGGCATGTTACTGGAGACTTAGAAGGATTTAAGTATATAATTAAAGATCTCAGAGATCCGTACTTAAATAATGTCTATAAAGCTATCGAACTTTATTACGCTTACTTAATTGATAGAAAAAAAGATTATGCAATGCATAATTTAATGTTAGACGACATTCGAAGAAAAAGACCCGATGCACTATTAATTCCTTGCTTCTCTGGAAATATACCCGGGGTAGATTACTCATTAACTGAAATACACGAAATAGATATAAAATATTATAACTTAGGGCAAGAAGCATTTAGAATGGATCGAAGGCACTGCCATATGAATCAAGAAAATAACTTTGTTATGGCTACCTTAATTAAAAAATGGTTAGATACTGGAAACTTTAATTTTAATATCAAAATGTTTAAGAATCCAACAAAGCCATTAGAATATTATTTTTTAGATCAATGATTTAATATAACTGGCTTGCCATTTAACACCTTCTAAATTAAAATGGCTTCCGTTATCAATAACAAATTTATTAAAATCATCGCCTAGAATATCTTGAATAGCTATTAAATCGCCCGTTGGGAAACTTGACTCGTATCTTTTATGGCAAAATACTATATCTGATTTAGACTTTACATATTCAATTAAAATTTTATGTTCTAAATCAAAATGTTCAACCCGTGTTAATGCAGAATAGTAAACACGAGCAAAATTTTTAATATCGGACCATCTAGGATGTTTACTATCTCTATTTTCAGCGTGTAACACACCATAGTTGACTGTATGTATTTTAGTCCAGTCTGGCTCTAAACAAAAATAGTTCTCTCGCTTTTTAACTAAAAGTTCTGGTAATTTAATAGGATCTAAATCTTTATAATAGGTAACTCGGCCTTCGTTTGTAATCTGAAAAATGATTTTGTCAACTTTAACACCCAACCATGATTGTTGTTCTAAAAATTTTTCCATTATATAAATGCTATGTAATAGACTAGTGCCACCATAACTACAATTATAAAAATTGTGCTGAGGCATCTGTAGAGCTAATTCATTTACCCAACTAGACACTATGTAGGGTTTTTCGTTAACTGGCCTGTCAACTGACCAACTACAACCTAAACAAAGTATATTCATTTAATATAATATTGCAGCATGGAAAATAATTCTGGATTCCTATCTTTCCAATGTTCATTTCTAAGTGTATTGAGCTTATTATCTCTATCTAAAAATAAATCAAAATTTCCTTCGTTTTTAAATTCTTCTTTAATCATATTAAAAACTAAATTAGGAATTTTACCTTCTAAATTTTCTAGCACTTTATCTTTAACAGCTTGTGGTAAATTAGCAGGTTGCATCCAGTTAGGTCCGTCAACCATTTGCCATTCAATCTTAACTTTATCTCCGTAGATAGGTTTTACATAATCGTGAAGATCAAAAAAGTTATTGATGTTATAGATACTAATGATACTATGTATTTTTGTATTTCCAGGAAATTGTTCTGCAAACCATTCTATAGTTTTCTTAACATTATCCCAATGACTACCTTTTCTGAGAAAATCATTTAATTCGCCAAATGCATCAATACTCAAATTAACCCATACTATTTTACATTGTTTCAATAATTCTAATAGCTCAGGTTTAGGAATGATAGTTCCGTTAGTAGTTAATAATATTCTCAGTTTAGATAGATTACATCTTTTTAATAAATCGATAAATTTATCTTGTTCCATTAACGGTTCTCCGCCAATGAGTTTTAGATAGGTTAACTCAGAAAGATCATATTCTTCAAGAATAGCTTTACTCTTTTTAATACCTGAAAGTACAACCGGAGGAAAAAAATCATCTCCTAACTTCTTAGCATCTTGATACCAATTAGTACTTAATTCAGGGTTACACATTCTACATCTGTTGTTACAGACATTGCTTAAAGCTAGGTCTACTAACTTTAGGACAGGCTTTTCTGGAATGTCAGAACCTAGGTTATTTAGAAAATCAAGACGCATACTTTTTGTACCGTTACTTAATTCTTCTTGTTTATAACAAAGAGAACACCCTTCTACATATTCATCTTTAACCATCTTATCTCGCAAATCTTGCATAAAAGGATGATTAAACACATCATCATAATCTAAATGAAGATCTTTAGGTGTATGCTCGTGTCTAAACTGGCAGCAAGGATATACTTGATTGTTAGGTCTTATTGCTATATGATGAAAAGGCAAAAGACATCTATGTTTAAAATTATTCATTATACCACCTTTGGTTTTGCATAGGATCTATACTTATTTCGTTTATACAAATTTCTTTTGGTTGCTCTACTAACCATTGAATATATTTTGCAGCAACTCCAATATCAATTGTTTTTCTTTCTGGGTGTTTTTCTTGATTATTACTTAGTGTACCAAAACTAATGTATGTAATTTTTGGCCCATCTTGCCATACACTGTTTAGACCTAAACTATTACAGTAATCCCTTAATGCTTTCTTTTCTGCATTATAAAGCCAAGAAGAACCTTTTTTCACTCTATCAGTCGTTGACCCTAAACAAATAATATAAGGTGAATGTTTTTCTTCTATACATTTTTTATAAACAGTGTCAAGGAGTACAGTTTGATTAAATTTCCATAATGCACTAGAATTAATAAAAACATCGTGCGACAATACTAGCTCTGCTAATTTTTTGTGTCCGTCTAAAGAGGTTAAGTCAATATTTGAATTTCTACTTACAAAAGTTGCATTAGGATAAATTAATCCTAATTCTTTAGCAAGACCAAAATTTGGATTACCGGTAATTAAAATTTTCATTTTTTTATAAAATACATTTCAAAGGGGTCGGTGGGGTTTATATAATCATTAATATCATGTTTAAATTTACCCGTAGATATCCACCCTTTTATTTTTTCTGCCAATATCATGTTATTCTCTCTTGTCATATGACAATTTCTAATATCATTATACTCAGTTATTAATTGTTCTCTAGTTAAATTATAATGTTCGTTTTCTTTCTCGAAAACTTGATTTAGTTCAAACATAGAATCTAAAAATAGTGCGTCAGGCCTCTTAGATTTTAAATCATTAATCATTAATTCGTGAACATAGTGATCATATTGATTATTCTGCAAGTGAATAAAATAGTCAAATGCTGTTTGATATATTCTTCGAGAAAGTGTAAGGCACTGCGGATTTTTTCTATTCTGGTCTGCTGTTAACGATGTAACGCATTTAACCACTTGAGAATTATATGGATCTTTAATCCAACTACGCTCCGGCAATGTTAATCTTCCGGCACTAGTAATACAAAAAATAACTCTTTCGTATAAGTGTTGATTCTTTAAAAATAACTCAACAGAATAAAATAAACTAGAACCCATTTCTCCAAAATTATCAATTTTATAATCTTGAGCTAAAATTTGTGCCCACGACGGTGTGGGATTATCTGGCATTATATGTTTAGCAAAACTATCACCAAATATAGCAATTTTTCTCTTAATCATTATTTGATCCAGATTATCTTTTCTTTAGGCAAGTTAACTTCTTCGGTCATTGAATTTCTAAAAACATCTTTATCAACATGCCTGTACAAAACTTCTTGATATTTGTCTTTGTACATACTCTTAGGAGCACATAGGCCGCAACCGCATGTATGCTTTGGGCATATTATTGTTGGCATTGTTCCATTTTTTAAATGTTCTTCTAATTCAGCTAAAATCTTATCGCCTTCACTTAATTTTCCTATTGGACCTCTTTCTTGTCCAAACTTAGCCTGACAAGTTTGATGATGGTAGACGCTGTCAGTTTGTTGCTCAATATGCATAAAAAACCAGTTAACACTGCACATCCATCCTTTAAATTCTCTATAGTCAACAAACTTAGATTTCTTTTCATCACCGTTATTTGAAAGACACATTGTTCTACTACCACAACATGGTCTTCCTATTTTAAGTCCAAGATCTTTCTTTTCGTCACTCATGCTTCTTGTACCTTTTTAGTATTATTAGCCCAGTATTCTTTAAACCACTGCAATTGTTCTTCTGTATATTGATGTGCAAAATTACTGCGACTATCTGGTTCTTCGCCAATAACTCTCGGAACATACGGGACATTATGACTGTCTAAGAATTCACATACTTCTTTACACTCATCAAAGTATGCTGCATGAAACATTACATTAATTGAAAGATTACAATCTTGTTCTTTACCGTATGTAGCAAATTGAACCATTCGATCTTTTACCTGTTGTTTCAACATATTATCTGCTTCGGCATGATAACTTACTGTTACATGATTAAAATTTTCCATTACAGCATCGGCCATTTTTTTACTCATTGCGCCGTTGCTTGTAAGTGTAAAAACACATCTCCATTTGTAAGCATAGTGTTTTTTATACAAATCTTTAATATATTTTGAGAATTCAATGAAGTTAGGATTTACAGTAGGTTCGCCTCCTGTAAAATTAATTGCACTCCATTTATAATCTCTATATGTCATATACAAGTCAATATATTTTAAGACAAATTCTGCGTTCTTTTTTAATTCTTCAAGACTGGCATGTGGACTAAAATTATCATGACGATGACTAGGACAATAACTACAGTCGTAGTTACATCTTCGGCCAACATCCCATGTAACTTGAAAAATGTTACCGTCAAGCAAATCAACTGTATCAAATGTTGGTTGCATAAAATTCCTTAAACTTAGGTTCAATGTTTGTTAAATTTTGATTTCTAATATTATCTAAATCTTGTGTATATTTTAAAAAGTTATTCCATTCAGAAGAATAGTAGCTATCACTGTTCATATACGATACTACCCCATTAACAATTTCTTTAGCATGAGTTTTAACATGATCTTCAAACGAGTTTTGATCTATCCAATCTAAAAATTCTTCAAATCTCAGTGTTACTTGTTTTTTATAAGCATCTGGCAAAACTCTAACATTAAGATGTTTAGGATGATGTGCAACATGATGTGTTATAATAGGGCGGCGTTTAGTAGAATTTATTCTTTTAAAATTACTGCTAGATAATTTCCATTTCATAAAATCAATCATATGATTTACATTGTAGGCGGTAACAGTAAATGCTAACCAACTGATAATATTAGAAGGAAGGCTATCAAGAGTTTGTAAATTTTTTAGAATTTTTTCCCACTTAACCGGATACCGCTGATACTCAACTATATCCCCCATACCATCGACACTAGCACCAATACGAACCTGCTTAAAACTTTTCCAGAGATTAATAACTCTACTTGGAAGAGTTGTCATGTTTGTATTATACTCGATTGTTATGTTTTTAGCAAATCCTTTATTAACGCATCTCTCCAAGAAATCGTAATGCCTCTCAATTAACATTGGTTCGCCGCCGGCAAAATATACATGTTCTATATTATGAATATTAGATTCTAGTTGTTCCCAAAAAGGCTCATATTCTGGCCAATTGAATACTTCTACTTCAAGACCTTTCTTAGTTTCTTTTATTTCTAAGATGCCAGAAGTATCTTTGAATTTATTACTACCAGTTAACTGGATCCATTCTTCATACCAAGCACTACTATCTGTAGGACCGCACATACGACATTTTAAATTACAAAAGTTTCCAAATCTTAAGTCATAATAAACCAAAGGAAAATCTTCGGATTTTATTGATCCATCTTCTGCGGTTTTTGCTCTTGCATCATCTACGGTTAATTTCCATTGCTGGCTTTCATAAATTCGTCTACTGTTTAAACCGTTATCTTCTTCGCTTTTGCAACGACCACACTCTTCACTCCATTCTCCATTAAGCATGTTAATTCGAATAGATTTCATCATTTCTGCATTACGACTATCTTCTAATCGATCCCTGCCAGCATTAAATGCAGTTCCATCGGGTTTACGAATTACACCTTGATTTTTAGTCACATTAGCTTGACAACATACTCGAACATCTCCGTTGGCGCGAATAGCTTGAAAATTCCAAGGTATAGGACAGAAAGTATTAGACATTTTCCAATTGCTCTATAGTTTCTTTAATTTTACTTTCGGCCCAATTTCTCTCTAGACACCAAAAACAAGAACCACATAGAGGTATATACATTCCAGTTTTATAGTCATCTAACCCGTTTGGTAATATTTCTTTTGCCTGGCCGTCATTAATATCACCTTCACAACTTCTTGTGGTATTATACAAATCTTCGGCGCCGTGCATAAAATATTGTGCAACAATCCAATTCTTTTTAACAAATCTAAAAGGATGACAAAAGAATGTTCCTTTTCTTACAAATAAAAGATCTTCAAGTGCGCCATCTTCTGCATCTTTATCACGCTTTAATAATCTATTATCAAATCCATCACTACCTGGATTTTTACTTGTTGCATTGAATACTGCATCTAATTTATAAGTATAGGCAACATATGCATTAAAACTCGAACCTTCGATTTGATCTCCGCTGCGGCCGTCTAATATAGGACCGTTAGTTGCACCCCATTCTAGTTCAGGCGGAATATAATTAATGTGTCTTTCAACTATTAATCCTGGAAACATCTCTTTAAGTTTATTAAAAACATTAAGTGCAATAGGGCCTTGCCAAGGTCTAGTATTCCAACATCTAGTAAAAGTTATAATATGAACTTTGCAGTCATAACCATTTTCAGTAATAATTTTACCTAGCAACAAAGCAAGACAAGAACTATCAGCGCCACCGGATACATTAATACCTATTTGTTTCCAAGATGGGCTGAAAGGAATGTCTAATCCATTAATACGATGTAATTTAATTGCACCGGCCTTGTTAGGATATTTTTCAGAGATTAAATTATATAAATTATTTGAAACATCAAACATTACGCTCTCCTAATTCTGCCATCTACAAGTTTATATCTTTGCATATAATCATTAAAACTATGACCCCATATCTCGTCGGTCTTTCTCACATACACTTGAAAGTCTTCCCAATAGTTTGATGTAGTTTTGTGATTTAAAACATAATTTTCAATTTCATCAAGAGTATATAACGCCATATGAATATCATTAAACCTATTGAGTCTAGACTTCCATGCTCTTAGTTTATAAGACTCTGCTGTGTTAGATTCTCTTCGAGCTAGCTCATCAAGGATAATCTGTCTTGCAGATTTAAGATCTTGAATTGTTTCTTCTCTAAACTCAGTACACATAATTGCAGGATTTAAATACTTAGGAGTATAGACCATTGCAGGATTGACTGTATCAACATCTAATTCTAAAAAGCTCCTCATAACATCTTCAATGTCCATTACTTGATATGCACTAGTAGTACATACAATAGATAAAAAAGTATGTCTATTAACTTCTCTAAACTCTTTAATATTACTCTTTAATTTTTCCCAGTCACCGGTCCTAAAATAAGGATAAATGTTTTTACCTGCATCTAAGCTCATATGAATGATACTATGCTTAAAAGGTTTTAATAAATTAGATAATTCAACTGGATCAAATCTTGCATTAAAATTTGTATGGAATCCAATTGAAATATTTCTAATATTTGGATGATTATGCAACATTCTTAGACAAGGGAAAAATTGCTTTTGGTGTAAAACTTCGCCGCCGGCAAATTCTACCTTTTCTAAGTCTGGAAAATTTTGAATAAGATCATTGACAATTTCCTCGACCTGAGGGATAGTAAGGCCTAACTCACCATCATCCCACTCACTTTCTCTGTGTTCTGTTTTTAACAATTGTAATAGATTATGTTTTTCTACTTCTTGATCAGGGGAATAATGCTTTAATTTACTGACCCAACCACTGGAATACACAACACTACAGTGCTTGCAAGCCATATTACAACTATTACTAAATCTCAACTCAACATGTCGTAAACCTTTAAAATCTACTGCACCAGTTGCAGGATCATAATAATCTAAAACAGGTGTATAATCTTGTCTCATTGAATGACTATTAATTTTTTCAGGATCTTTACACAAGTGACAACCGTGACTCCATTTTCCGTTCATCATTTCTAATCTGTGCTGTCTAAACAATTCAGAATTAAAAATTTCACTGGGTTTGATTGTAACATTCATGTCCATCATTTTTTCAGGTTGCTGAGGACAGCTAGTAACAAAACCATTTTTATAATTTATACCACCTAAAGTAAAGTAGCATTCGATAGGTTTGTTTTGTTCCATTAGGATTCCTTTATAATATATTTTTCACTGTTATCAATTGCCCAAGATCTCTCTTGGCAGAAAAAACACTCTAGACAGGCAGGCGGATAAGAATCTCCCTTACGCCATCTTTTGTAACCGTCTTTTTCTCCATATGTACAACTTCTAGTTAGACTAAGTAAATCTTCTATTTTTAAATTTTTATACTGTGCCATTACCCAATCTTTTGTTATTAAGGCAAAAGGACTAATAGATGTCGGAGAATAGACTTTATTAAAATCTTTTCCTACTACTTCAGCAGTTCGAAATTTTGGTTCATTATTAGTTTCGATCGGGGGGTTAGTTGTAGTTCCACTATACACATATTGTAGATTATGCTTGTAAACTTGGAATTGTAAAAACTCTCTTGCTACAAACACATCGCAATTACTTAAATGAGGTTGCAATCCTTCTACTTGAGTTGGAGTTAGTTTAAGATTTGATAATTTAACAATTTCAAGATCAGGAGGAATAAATCCCCAAGATATAGGTTCTACTATTTCTGGAAATTTTTTCTTTATATACTCGTATACATCATTTGCAACACTTTCTAGCCAGGGTTTATCTTTGTAAAATCTAATCATAGTTATTGGATAAATTTTACAATCAATTCCACTGTCTGTTATTAATTTACATAAAATATAAAATAATAACGAAGAATCTGCACCACCACTAAATGATATACCTATTCTTTTAAAACTTTTGTCAAAGTGGATTGGAAGCCCGTTAAACATCACAGTAGGAGGTACAGGGGTCAGCCATCTTGATAAATTTTCAGGCTTATTGTATATTTCAACTAGTTCAGTAAATTCAAATCCCATCAAATATACCTTTCATCTCCGGAAAGACATCGGCAAATTTAATACCTCTAACTCTATCAACATTATCTAAGTATTCTTTTGTTTCGGGCAATCTATTAGACCAATCTTCACTTTCCATAAATTTTAACATGCCCTCTAAGCGACTAATTCCGTAGTCAGCATCTCTCCATTCTTCAAAAGCTACCTTTCCTTTATGCCAGCTCGGTACACCCTTTTCCCAATTAGCTTCCCACCAAGGATAAAATTCTTCATACTTTCGACGACACTCTTCCTTAAACCATTTAGGTAAAACTTTAACATTAAGGTGCGGTGGATGGTAAACAAAATGATAATTAATACCACCTGCACCAAACGGCCACATGTTAATTTTTTGGAATCCTTCTTCAAGTTTCCATTTTAAAAAATCTGGAAGATAATAAATGTTCAATGCTTGTACTGCACAAGCTACAGTTATTTCGACATTATTTCCTGTCTGTTTATCTAATATATGAAATACTTCCCTGGTTCTATCCCATTTACTAGGATAGCGAATATAGCTATTCATTTCTCCTATACTATCTACGCTATAATGAAATCTAACAAGTTTAAACTCTTTCCATAAGTCAAATAAATCATCTCTCCACTCTACACCATTACTATTATATCGTAGTTCAAGATTTTTAGCATGTCCTTGGCGAATACATTCTTCAAGTATTTCGTAATGTTCTTCGATAATTAGACTCTCGCCGCCAGCAAAATAAATTTGCTGCATATTAGGAATCTGATCGTAAAATTGTTGCCAAAATACTGGATTCTGTTTATGCCAATTATAACTACTACCGTTAACACTGCCCTTGTCAGTCCACATCATTGTTTGTTTTAGACTTGCATTTTCGACTGCGGGAAACATTTCTTTCCAGTCTTTAATCCATCCGCTACTGTCATGTGGACTACACATAACACAAGCAAGCTGACACTTTGTCCCAAATCGCAAATCAATATAAGCTAACTGTGGGGGCACACTACCATCTTCAGCAGTTTGTTCTATAAGTTTATCTACATTAACACGCTTTGACCAATACGCAGTTTCCCACATACGCTTACTGTTGTGACCTGCTGCTTCTTCTTTATAACATTTAAGACAACTAGGAGGTTGTTCTCCTGCAAGCATCTGCAATCTAACATTCTTCATATAATTGCTGTTCCAACTAGATAAAAAATCACTTACATTTAAATTGTTAGGCTTACCATCGTCTGTTTTAAGAACGCCAACCATACCACCGTGTTCTTTATCATTAGTCGGGCCAACACTACTAGCATTGGCAGTACAGCATACACGCATACTACCGTCAGGTCTTGTACTTAAATGTACCCAAGGTAAAATGCAAAAAGTTTTAGAAGGTAATTTATTTGTTGACATAAGTTATTTCGTTTTGATGTGCTTTTTCATATGCACAATTTTCGATACATTTAGGTATGTGTAAATTATGATCTGGATACCAACTTTCTTTTAAAAGAGTCAAAAACCAGGGATGTGCAATTATTTCTTCAATTGAATGATACTTTAAGCTATTCCAATTTACATCATAATCTGAAAATCTTCTTTGATACAGATCCGGATCTCTAATAGAATTGCTCCATAAAAAACAACAAGGCCATAATGTTTGATTGCTTGCAATAAACATTTCACCCTCGTGATAAAACTTACATTTTATAGATTTAACAACTTTTTCTGTTATTGCGGGATCAACTGTAGTTTTATCTGTTTTAATAAAATTATTAAGTTCAATAATAAGATCTTTTTTTGTATGCTCTTTAGCACCTGTTGTTGTAATTACTTTCTTTTCAAAAGTAACTTCTCTAGTTTCTTTATCTTTTTTCCTAATGTTAGAAACCCAATTAACTAAACTATTTGCAGCGCCAGTCCTTGTTGCAAATTTAAACCCTAATTTAGTGGCATGTTCTCTTGCTAATTCAACCTCGTGCTCATTATGATCAAAGATTATATACACCCAAGTTGCACTTGCAGATCCGTTGCCGCCTTCTGAATAAGCAGCCATGCTTCTCTGAATTACATCAAATTGGGTATTCACACGATATATGTGGTTAGTTTCTTTATAACCATCAACGCAGAACCAAACATCTAATCGACGAGTAGTTGCACTTAATTCACCAAATTTTTTCCACCAAGAAGCTGTTTCTAAACTAGCGTTAGTGTTAATTAATACCCACCCACCTAAACTGATCAAATATTCACTTATAGCATAACAATCTTTATTTGCTATTGGATCTCCAAGGGCGCCGCATAGCAAGAACTGTCTATCTTTAATATATTCTTCTGATGGGAATATTCTTTTTACATCATCAATAGTTAATGATAATAATTCGTAATTTCCGTCGTGTCTAGTTCTTAAACATCCTGGACAAGATGCATTACATACACTAGTAATTTCTAACTCATAAGTTTTTAAATCTTCAATTTTCATTTAAATTGCTCTAAGAATGCATCATATTTACCACCACAAGTCTTGGCACACACAGAAAGTTTACCTTCTGCACAACTAGGTTTATTCCAGCTCGACGGCAACAAATCTTGAAAAAATAACCCGTTAACAATTTCACCTAATGGTTTAATTTTAGCATTAAGGTTATCCTTGCCTATTTGATTAATTAAATTCCATATTTGGCTAGATTCAGGTTCCCAATACCAAACATACATTTGTCCTGCGGTCCAACAACAAGGTTGTACTATACCTTCAGCACTAATATATAAACTTTTTTCTTCTGCTACTTTACATTTGATAGATACAGTATCCCAATACTTTTCCATATCTGTTTTCTTTTCCGGTTCAATATGAAATACTTGTTTACCTAAGATTTTGTCTAGATCTGCAACTTTGCTAGGTAAAAATTTAACTTCATTTTTTGAACTTGCTATTTTACTAAGCTCTTGTAATGCACTATTTCTATATTTTGGATTAGTTGGCGGTTGTAGTAAAGTAGTTTGCATACCTTTTCTATTTGCACTTTGATGCATTTCTTTAGTAACACCACTGGCATTACTAAAAAATCTCGCCGACTTTTTATATTGAAATTTTTCAAATCCCATTTTTTTAGATAATTCTTCAGCTTCTTCTACTTGATGTTCATTGTGTGCAAAAACAATATAATCCCATCTTGCTCGGCCACCTGCATCAATAAATGCCTGAGCGTTAGACATTATCTTACTAAAGATTGTATTTTGTCTGTAGAGATGATTAGTGTCTTCTAAACCATCAACACTAAACACTACATAACCTTTAGGACCTAGCACAGTAGCTAAATCTGCCCACCAATCTACACTTTTAGCACTACCGTTTGTATGCAAACTTAACATCATCTTAGGATTATGTTCTCTAAAATATTTAAAAATTTCTAAAGTATCTTTAGCAGCAATTGGATCTCCGTAATTTCCGCACATATACATTCTGTCTAATTGTGCAATAAATTCTGGTTCAAAAATTTTCTTTGCGTCCGCTAATGTTAATTCAACATCCGGTAACTGGGGGTTATCTTCTCCCCCGTTAATATTTCTAGCACACATTGGGCAAGCGGCATTGCATTTATCTGTTACTTCTAAATGCACTGTTTTAATATCTTTATACTTGTATAACATTATTCTATAACCAATTTTACATCTTTACCTGGACCAACTTTACTAGGCAAATCTCCGTACTTTTCAATATACCAATTAATAACAGCTTTATACCATAACTGACTATCATGTCTAGCTACTTGATTAAACTGATAAATGTTATTATTAGTTGCTTCTATTGTGGTTAATGCTCTGGCTGCTTCTTTTTGCATTGATCGCAAATCAAGTTCATCTATATTCATGGTCGTCCTATAAGCATTACACGCTTATATCCTTTAAGTTGAAGTTCTCCCGCAAATAATACTTCTTTCATAGGGAATTTCTTTTTCATATGATCAATACTATGAACACAATTAATATGATCTGGTATATCAAATAAATTATTGCTTTGAATTGCAACAATAGGTACTGAGTCTAATTCTTTAAATCTAATCTGATGAAACCAATTTTCGGTCATGTGTTCGGCACTAGTATTAATAATAAGATTAGGTAAAAATTTTTCGTTGTATGATGTAGACTCTTTAAAATTTTCAACAGGCCATTCATAACCATTCTTATGTAAAATTAGATTATTAATATCAGCATGTACACTCTTTACTTTATAATTTTCTAAATTACTAAGATTAAAAACATAATCGCTTGTTTCACAAGCAAGTTTATCTATTTCTATAATACGCATTTTACTGTATGTTAACTTTTTATCATACAGACTTTTAAGTTGTCCGAACCATCCTGCTAATACAACTACATTACTAAAATCTTTGTTTATTTTTAACAACTCATTAACTAACCAAATTTTACTTCTAATTTGACTTCTACTAAATGCATCATTTAATACATTAATATCAACTAGTTCATTTTTTATACAATTGTTTATTCCTCTAAAGATTTTATCTGAAGGAAATTTACGATCAAGTGTTGACATATAAACACTTGTAGCTTCTTTTTCAAAGTTTTTAGAATCTAGTGCTTTAGAAAAATCAAATGCTAAATTTTTTAAATCATTAGTATCAATGTTTTCTAAAATTCCACCGAGGTTATTTAAAAACCCTTTAGCAAATCCTAACGGACTATTATCTTTTTGTAATAATGATGCAACTGAATGTATTAACACAGCTAATTTTTCTTGGTCTTGAAATTTTAAATATTCTTCTAAACCGAATAAAAATTCAGAACTACTTGTACTTTCACTCATAATGCTTCCTCAAACATTCTCTTAAGCCAATCAAAATCATTAATCTTTTTAAGGGCTTCCATATTCCCTTTATTTAAAATTCCATATTCTTTGCCAGCTCGGGCACCTGCAATTGAACAATCACCGAAAGGTCTTTCTGCTCCTTTATTGCACCAAATATTTAATCTTACATCTGTCTCTTGTTGTTTTTGTCTATCAATAACTGAGCTAGCCAACTTAGTGCATTCTCTAAATGCACTTTTCCAAGTATTAAAAGGATCGGTGTTAAAGGAATTAATATTACTAACTTCAAATACGGGTTTGAACTTAGAACTAATACTAGTAGTCATATCAGGTTTAGACACATCCATATTAACTGTCATTACCCTAGGTAATAACTTAACGCCCCCATTGCCGTATTCTAAGTCATTAATTACATTTTTACTTCTCCACACATACACATACTCTAGATCAAAAGGTTTATAATTAAATTTAAAATTATCTAAAATTATTGCATCACCGTCTACTACCCAAAACATATCAGTTAAACATTGTTTTGCGGCTGCAATGTGAGCTTGATGTATACCTTTAACTCCGTGTATTCGTTTTGCAAAAGGTAATTTACTTTTTAAACGCTGCCAATTTTCATCGGCATTTGGCTCTTGATAACTAATAAACACAATATCGTACATTATTCTATAACCCATTCGTTTTTCAGTCTCGGGGGATTAGTATACAATGCTTTAAAAAATTTACTACCGTCTGCATCAAGATATGAATTACCCGTTAATATACTTAATTGCTCTTTTAATTCTTTACCTAGCCTAGAAATTTCTTGTTTTAAGATATCATCTGATTTTGGAGCAACATCTTTATACAAAGAATTTAAATATTCAAAATTTCTAACATTAGTAAAATCCCAGTCGGTACAATTGGTCATGTAGCAACCGAGCCTTGCTCCATAGATTGCCCATAATCCATTATCTACATCACTACCAACATTCATCCATGTCACTAATCTTTGATAATTTTTCCAGTGAACTTGTTTATCAAATGGACGATCGTTATTGGGTTTAGACCCTTCTAATAAACTCATCTTGACACCTTCGCGAAATCCTGCACGCCATGCCTGATGCGGCGTTGCATTGTTATGCACATAGCTCATACAACTTGATAATTGCAAATAATTAATGTCCCAACAAAAATCTACTTGTGTCTTTGTGTTAGTTGGGTCGGCGTTTTCGTGTGTACGCATATTAAGTATTAAATTTCTATCCCAATTTTTTACACCACCATTGCCATAGACTAATCCGTTGATTATATTTTCAGCAGCAAAAGAAAAAACACAAGTTGTAATATCAGCAGCGTCAATTAGTTCGATCTCTTTATTAATAAGATCATGTTTAACAATATTATCACCATCAATAATTGTTAATCTTTCAGTATCAGAAATTTTTGCACAGGCCTTATGGGCAGCATCGCTGCCTTCAACGCCGTGAATTCTTTTAGCCCACGGTATTTTAGTTAAAAGGTCAGCATAATTTTTCTCAGCATTAGGTTCATCATAGCTAAGATACACAACATCGTATTCTGCTAATTTAATTTTTTTAGTCATTGTTCTTCCTTGATTCCATAAGAATTAAATTTTTTTTCAGTCATTACACTTATATTTTTTATATCCAGTTCTTCGTCATAGACAAACGGAATATCAACCGTACTTGTCAACAATTTATCTCTCTGAATAGAAAAGAATCTGTAAACAAAACAAGGATCATCTTTCTTTAAAATAAAAAAAGGCATATCTGAAATAATATGCAACTTATCTTTTACATCATCTCTTACAGAAATTGACCATTTTTGTTTCTTAACATCGTGGATTAATGTAATTTCATTATTAAATCCAGTCGTCCTAGGTAATAAATATGGTAAATTATTTTTTGCTACTTCTTGTTCAGTATCATCTAATAAAACACCTTTAGATAAATTAAAGAAGTAATCTATTTTATATTTCTTAGGATCTTTTGTACCATCCGATAAGAAGTCAGTAACTAAATTTAAATCAATTTCAAAAAATCTATAAGAATTGTCCGGTGAGTTTGTTATAGAGACAACTGTACCATCGTCTGTATAGTGTACAAAAAGAGTGTTGTATATTCCTGTGGTCATTTTGATAACTTATATAAAATATCATCTGTTAAAAATTCATTTTCAACATAATGAAAAATTCCTTGCTGTCTAATGTTTGCAACTAATAGACGACAATCGTCTGTAAAATTAACTGTTAACACATCTGTCCATTTATTTGGAACTTGAGAAAACCCCTGAATTGCTGGCTTCATGTGCGTAAAGCTAGGTATATATGTATTTTTTACTAATACCTTAGATTCTACATCCATAAATTTAATAGCTAAAGCACTGCTAACATCAATACTGCAAAATTTTTGTCTAGAATTAATTAAAAATTGACTGTAGAATTCTTGCCAATTAGTAGTTATAATCTCTAGCCATTTAAAATATTCAAACGCCAAGGATACTTTTTTAAAATAAAAAGTTCCTACATATAGATTTGGAAGATTATTATCTGTAAAAGTTTTTCTATAGTAATCGTTCTTAATAATATTTTTTCTAAAATCTGTTACATCAGAAGTAAACAATAGATCGTGATTTTTAAAATAATCCCACCAATGATCGTTTGAATTTAACAGCAACATGTCTGTGTCATAGACGATATTTTCTTTAAATGGAGTAGCGTATATTAATTTCCATCTGTTTTCAATCTTCCATAAAGAATCTTTAGCTAAATCTCCCCAAGGAACAGATACAATAAAATCAAATGCGTGTTTATACTCGTCTGGTACTGGATCGTTTGTTATGATGCAGGTTTGATTATATTCTTTATTAAACTTTTTGATACTTAACGCTAGGGCACATGCCTGTCTCACATAATCAATATCACTGTTTTGAGCTATAAAAATATGACCTTTACTCATTTTATATAACTCTCTGTAAACTATACTTGTTCATTACATGAACATCGAGGTTGTTGACTTTTAAAGACAAATACTGACTGTTACTATTAATTCTTTCAACTAAAAATTGCATCGAATTTTCTTTCATACCAAGTAAAATGTCTCTATCCATAGTATAATATAACTTTCCCGGAAGTGCTTTTGCAAAATTTCCCTGATTACATCCGTTCATTATATGAATAGCAATACTATATGCAATATCATTTCTAAATGTGTTAGAATCAATTCTAAAAATAAACTTATAGTAAGTCCAATTTTCTTTTATATAACTAACTAAATTAAAGAAACTTTCTGTTTCTAGTGTTTTTCTAAACCAGAAAACAGTTGCCCAGTAAAAAGGAATACCATAATCACTTATATTTTCAAACTCACTATGATGTTTTCGTTGAGCAAGATCAAAAGATTTCTTATAAATTAAGAAGTCTGACTGTTGATTCCAGCAATAAGATAATGTCGAACTATTAATGATAAAATCTGCATCAATTACTAAAGTTTCGTCGTACGGAGAAAGTGAAAAGCAATCTGGTCTCGAGGTATTTTTCCATTCCAACTTCTTTTTAACTTCGACACCATCATTAAAAACTTTAAAGTATTCGACATCGGCAGCAATTTCTATAATGTTATCTAAAAAATGTCCTCCGTTTTTTAACAAAGACTCTTTAGAATCCGTAACTATACTTACTGGAACACCCAAATGATCAATTATCTTCTTTGCGGCAAATAAAGCAATCTTTGTATAATCAATGTCGCTGTTATTCAATGCAAAAATTAAAGCACCTTTGGTCATAAGGAAGTAAGACTTTCAACAGATCTATTTTTTTTGAGTTCGGAATATTTTGTAAAATATCCATTGACCGCATATTGATACTTTGATAATATATCTTGTAAAAACTTAGAAATATTTTCAATATCAATTGGTAAATTATTATTATCTACTAGAACTGTGCTAGTAATTTCGAGATCAACTAAGGTTTTGGCAAAATTAATAAGCTCTTTACTAGCAGTAAAGATGCCGCCGTTGTAATAATAAATTAAATCTTGATTATATTCTTCAAATAAAATTTGCTTCTGACTAGATAAAGTTGCCATATAGTTGGCAATATCAAATGCTTTTTGAATTTTTGGATCCACAAAAAACTCCTAGTTTTATAGTACATAGTACTATTTTATGCTAGGAGTGTCAAGTATTTAGGTAGTCTTGATTAAAGTGCCGAGGCCGATCCTGTTGGGGCAGGTACATCAACATTTGAACCAACTGGACGAATGTAATCAACAACGCTAGACAATGTTCCTGTAACTTCTTCATCCACTAACGGTCCATATGGAGGTGGGGGGCTAGGAACCGGTAGGTCACCTGCGTCATTATCTGCAAATGTTATCGTAAATACTAACTGTGATGCTGTGGGTCTAGCCACTGCAATTGTATAACGGTTTTCAACATACACACTACTTGCTGCTTGGCTAAAGACAGTTGTTGCTCCTGCACCAACTGTCAAACTGTGAAATCCTGTTGAGCTAGCGATAGATCCGCCGGAATTAATACTTCCTGAAACAGAACTAGATGTTGATCCAAAAGTAAAAGTACCAAATAAACTTAACATGTTTGACCAGTTAGTGTCTTTACTTGTTCCAGATCCTCCGGTCCTAGATGCACTAATGCGAATTGATCCACCTGCATTGAAGAAACAACGAGCATGATCTGCTGCCGGAACTGTTAAACTTCCAGAAGTATAACCTCCAAAGTTCATAGTCACAGTATGTGAAATAGTATCAGTGGCTCCGCCCCAGTTAGTAGTTCTGTTTGTAGTTGAAAAGTTAGTAGCACTCGATAATTGTGCGGCTGCGGCAAGTGCTCTGTTAGAATTAGTACCTGAAGCAAATTGATCGTACTGGTCTCGAATGTCTTCACTGATTGAAGTACTAGCAGTAATTACCTGTAATGTTTGAAATGGTGATCCTCTATTTGCCGCAATACTAGCTAATCCGTCAACTACAGCCACATTAGTCTGGTGTTGTCTTGCTTTAGCTAAGTCTGCTCTAATATTAGTCCATTGTGCGACAGTAATAGTAGCACCAGCAGATACCGGGCTGCTTGCTACAAATTGTCCATATCCGCTTGTGCCCGACCCGATACCTAACACATTAGAAATTGTGGTTTGCACTGCATTATAGTCGGCGGCCGTTGCTCTAGTTCCTCTTCCTGCCATTTTAAAATCCTTATAATATAATTGCTTCGACTAGCTTAATACCTTCGTCGTCGCTATTTTCTAAAGCAATTGCAAAAGTATCAGGGAAGTTACCCGCTTTAACTGTTATATTTTTTAATAGTGTTTCTGCTACACCCGCGCAACCATTATTGGCCGCAATTAATTTATCACCTTTTTTAACTGTTCCAATAACTTTTACTGGAACACGACCTTTTAGGGCAACATATATGCCACCTTCAAGCTCGCTATTCATCATAAAAGCAGGGTTTCCTGATATTGCACCGAAAGCTCTATCTCCCTGACTACATGCTGTAATTTCAGCCTCTCCGCCAACTACGACCACTGTTCCAACTTCGTACTCGGCGTCTGGTAAATATTTTTCTGCCAAGTCAGCAAAAAATGCACTAGTTGCAGTTCCTTGGAACAATACTGCATTTAAATTACCATCTGTATCTCTACAAGCAATGCTATTACCAGTACCAGTTGCTGCGGTATCAATGCTTGCAGTCCTGTATACACCCACTTCAACTTGTAAACTGTTTGATTGTGTAGCTGTTGTAGCTGTTGTAGCTGTTGTAGCATTTCCTAAGAATCCACTAGCACAAATATTTCCAGAAGTGTCTCTTGCAACAATACTACTAGGTGTTCCTGATCCGGCAGTATCAACAGTTGCAACTTTGTATTCTGAACCTAGCTTCAATTTGTCCGATTGAGCAGATGTTCCAGAAAAAGTATTACCGTATATGTTATTAAATTTTAGTGCTGATGATCCTAAATTAGTATTTGAATCTAGTCCTGGTAGAATATGTTGAGCAACTAAATTTAAAGGATTGTGAGGACTACTAGGCGAAGCTGAATTATAAGTTTTAAATTTAACAGTATCATTTAATGTTGTTTTAAATATAGGAGTTATGCCGTCGACATCTATTTTAACTTCAAGATCGTCATCATCACCTACATAATATCCCGCATCTGAGAAGTGTACTGCTACATCAAAATTAACACCGCCGCCAGTTTTTAGAACAAAGTCTCTAACTCTGTAGAACTCCCCTGGATACTCCTCGGGGTCAATTAAACATTTTGCAGAACTTGCAGTTCCCCAAAATATTTTTTCACTGCTAACATCTGTAATTCCGTCGCTGTTGTCAGTATTAACAAGAGTAATACCTTTCTTTATGACATCAAATCCTGTAATGGGATTGATAACAGGGTCCAGTGTAAACTCATCCGACGAAATAATAAAAACAACTTGTCCGTCAACAAATGCTTGAATAACTGCATGACTAGCGCCAGTATCGTCATCGACTAGCGTAATAGATTTCATTTGGGTTGTTCCTAGACCAGCAACACCCTGAGGTCCAACTAGTATAAACGACGATCCGTCATATACATAAATTTGTTTATTAGTGCTATCGTACCAGAAATCGCCTTGACTTAGGCCTGCAGGCGCTGAAGAACTTACCTCGGCGCCGCCTGTTGTCTTCCAGCGAGCGGTAGTAGCATCATAAAATTTTAACTTTTTAACACTCGAATCATACCAAATTTGTCCGCTGACAGGTCTTGGAGGCTGATTAGCTCCGGCAAAATTCTCTAATAAATGTACGAAATTTTCGTTTTGAACTTCACCGTAGCCCGCATAGTTTTTGCCGATTAATTTAATATCAAGAGTACTATCAATAGTACCATCCTCAACTACTGCTACCGTTGTTCCATTATACTTATCAATGCTATAAGGCATGTTCTAAAACCCCTAAATCTATATGTATTTATACTATCGGCAATTAGTACAGATCGTTCCAAATTGTCCCGTCAAAAACTTGCGGCTTTGCTGTATCAGAATTAAACACGATTTCGCCCGCTTGAACCCCAGCTAATGTTGCTATTTCTGCTGCTGTATATGTAGGAAGTTTAAATCTTGGCATAGAGTTATTGTTATCTGTTCCGACACTTTGCCAAACTCCCACAGCACCATCATAATATTGTAAAATAGAAAGATCTGTATTATAAATTAAACCCCTATAAGACAGTGTATTTCTAGTCGATGTATCGTAGCCTTTGATCTGTATTGGTATATTCAGTTCAACATTTCTAGCTGCATTTAGAACAAGACTAGTTACACCGCTAATAGTATACCCTGTTAGATCGCCTGTTACATTTCCTGTAACATCACCTGTTAGGTTGCCAATGACATCACCTGTTAGGTTGCCAATGACATCACCTGTTAGGTTGCCAATGACATCACCTGCTACATTACCTGTAAGATCACCTAAAATGTTACCTACAACATTACCTACAACATTACCAGTTAAATTACCAATAACATCACCAGTAACATCACCGGTAACATCACCCACTAAATCAGCTTCGATTACTCCGCCAGATACATCTAAGTTCTCAATATATTTCCAGCCAGGAGTACCACCGACATAAATTAAACCAAATGCATTATCAACTTTTGTAACTATAAGATCAGAATCTTGTCCCAAAATAGGTAATAATATTAATTCTAAACTTAGATCGTTTGCAGGACTTGTTCCTCCAATGTCTGTTCCTAAAATCTTAATTTGATTACCGTCAGCATAGTTGTCTCCGTGAGAAACCACTGTTACAATTGTATTTGCATCATTATATGTTGTTCCATTTAATGTTACTTCAATATCAACAACTAATCCAGATCCAATTCCTGTAACTGTAGTTGTTGTAACATTGGTGTATGTTCCGGTTGCGCTTAATCCAGATGTTCCCCCTGTGACATCAATTCCTCTATATCTTTTTACAATTAAATTGTTTGTATCAAAAGTTGAATCGTAATCGATAAATCTTATGCTATCACCTACATTAGGATCGTTTGGTAGAACAACTGTTACGGGAGCGGTTGTTGTATTAATTAATAGACGCTGGCCGGCACTAGACTCGTACGGAGATAAAATTCCAATTCCCGGATCCGGAACTGTAAGCCAGGGCGTGACTGTACCACTAAACAATGTATCAACATAATTTCTAGTTACTGCATCGTATTTTCCAGGATCTGGTGCTCCTGGAATAGTAGGAGCAGGCAACGGATCTAATAAATTGGTTACCCTACTGTTAACTACATCAACAACACCTGCACCAGTTGGACTTAATACAAGGTTACCTGTAGTCGTACTAATAGTATTTCCATTTATATTAATATTATCAATAGTAATTTCTTGTACAATACCGCTTACTGCTGTAATACCAAGGCCTGCGGCAGATGTAATTCCCGAACCTAAAGATGTGGAAGTTAAAACATCAACACCATTTATCTTATATGCTTTAGTAATATCTTTTAAATTTAAATGCTCACTAGAAGTCCAACTGCTAGTTGTATTTCTCCAAATAAATTCTTTATCTGTTGAGCCTTTTAAAATAACTCCGCCGGTATTAGCAGTTAAATCTGTCGGAGTTGACCCTTGTGTGTCACCTAATACAATCTGTGCATCATCTATACTAACTACATTTGAATTTATCGTTGTAGTTGTCCCGTTAACCGTTAAATTACCTTCTATGATGACATTACATGCAGGGTTTCCTAAGTCATCAGATAATCCTGGCTCACCAATATGCAACATTGCTTGCGGATTAACATTGAATACACCAACTCGTCCAGTTGGTTGGTCTGTTAAAGGCACTGATCTAATAGTAATAGCGTCAAGTGAATCAACATTATACCTAGTTGTAATTTTAAAATCTTGTCCGCTTCTATTGCTTCTAAGTTGCATTACAGCAGAGTTAGAAACAATTGTGTTTTCTTGGCCAACACCTAAAGTTAAAGGTTCACCGTTTCTAATTGTTATGCTACCGTTTGTAGTATTATTGGCATTAGTACGCATAAAACTAGTAGAAGGTAATTGATTGCCTAATCCATCTACTAATGCGTCTGCACTAGTTGCTCTAGCATGTAATTTAAATCCGTTGATAGTGCCGGCATTGAATCCAGGTTTAATTGTACCAGAATAACCAAAAATAGAACTTTGTGGAGTGAATTCGTCGTGTTTACTAAAAATTCCAACTAATGCATCGGCTGTTGTCAATTTTAAAATAGTTCTTGAATTACCGTCAACATCAACAACAGAATCAACTTGGAATCCGGCTTTTCCGTCGCTGTCATTATAAATTTTATCAGATGGATACCTGCCTGTAGCTGTATAAAAGTACAAACGATTTTCGTTATTATCGATCCAGAAATCGCCAGGTATTGCCGATATAGGAGCTGTTCCACTGACAATAGGACCGCTACCTATTCTAAAATTATTTCCATCATAAACTTTTAGTCTGTTCTCGCTAGTGTCAAACCATAGCTGCCCAACAATTGGATTATTTGGTTCACTAGTAGACGAAAAATTTTCTAATAATTTTATAAAATTTTCATTTAAGTATTCACCGTACCCGGTGACATTCTTACCGATTAACGCCAAATCGGTAGCAGTAGTGTTTATTTCACTATCAATAATTTCAGCTAATAAGCTACCATCTGTCTTATTAATCTTATATGTCATTATAAAATCCTACCAGTAAATATGATATAATTAATTGTTTGATACGGGTTCATTAAATTAACTGGAGATTGGACTCTCGGAATCACGCTGGAAGTAATGCCTCCGCTGTTCTTTAGTAAGTGGCCGCGGCCAGAAGTAAAGTGAATGTTACCTTCTTCTACTTCTGGCTCAGGAGGAGTTCCTGTAATATCTCTAATTGCATAATATTGATTGTCTGCTGCATCTTTAAGATCATGCGTATGCTCAGGTAATTGAGTATCAGTTAAAGTAACTTGTCTAGCTCCGCTAACATTTCCTAAAGTAACTGCATCAGGGACTCTATTTACTGCTCCGCCACCGCCATCAATAGTTCCAATAGATGTTAGTGTTATTCCTGATGTAGCAGGATAGGTAACTGTTTGAGGAGGAATATTAACAACTATTGTCGTAAATCCTGCACTAGGAGTATTAGCTGTAACCGATGCAATAACCGCTGCGCCAGCTGTTACATCAAGCCCTGTACCTTCTAAAGTCTTACCTGTTTGAAACGGGCCGTTAAATGTTCCCGGAGAACCTGGAACTGACGGTTCTCCGTCTTTAACAACAAATGTAGCAGTCACTTCTCCAATCGCAGTGATGGCTGCCCTAGATGCTCCGACCGCAGTTATTTCAATATTAACATAAGAATTGTTATCCATATCGTCTTTACCAAGAGGGAAACGCCCTCTTAAGTCAGGTAAAGCAAATGTATTGTAGCCAGTTAATAATGCTGAAGGTTTATACTTGTAAGCAATGACTTCAAATAATTCTGGATAAAGAGATTGGCTTTGCTCGCTTCCGTCACACAGCAAATATCCACTAGGAGGTGTATCACCAGCAAATGGCATTATACTTCCTGTTGGAACTAATCCAGCTGTAGAAAATAGTGTAGATTTACTTATTTTTCTTAAAGAAGGTGTCGCAGTAGCACGATATACTAAGAAATAATCAGTTCCTAAAGAATTTGACAATTCAGTTTTATCAGCAATAACTTGATCACTTAATGTAGCAAAAAAACTGCCGCCGGGGTTAGTAGTAACAGAACCAGTAGCAACTGTCGTTGTTGTAGTTGATCCAGTGTTAGCATATGTAAAAGTGTTTGAACTTGTTACAGTAATAGGGGATCCAGAAGTATTAAAACTTGTATTTGAGCAACTAACTGATACAATATAACCTGTTACATAACTATGAGCAGTGGTTGTAGTTATTGTTGCTACACCCAACGCACTCCTTGCAACATTAGCAATGCTTCTAACCGGAACTGGTTCTGCACCATTAAAAGGTATCACATTACTAGAAATATCGCCTCTAATCGAAAACGCAGATGTATTTGCAAGTCTTGCTGCTGCGCCACTTATGTCACCAGTTAGAGACCCAGTAAATGCTCCAGTAAAATTATCGCCTACAAAATCTTTTGCATAAACTGTTCTAAACCTTTTTCCGCCAGGTACTGTATGATCAGTACCTATTGTATGAGTTTCATTTTTTACTTCTGCTAATCCAATAGCAAATTCGCTATCTGATCCTTTACCGATAGTTAATCTTCCAGTTATAGTAGTATCATTACCAACTGATAGCGAATTTGTAACAGTTAGATCGTTACCAAAAATACCATCACCGTCAGGTATAGTTGTAAAATTAACTGTAACATTTCCTACAACTAATGCTTCTGAAATTTTTGCATTTCCGTCAACATCTAATTCTGCATCAGGCTGATTGTTGTTAATACCAACTCTGTTAGTTGTTGTCTGTTTAACAGTAACAATCTCATTACCGGCAATCTTTAATAAAATTTCAGAGCCGGGAGTTTTTTGGTTAATAATTGTCGAAGCAGTGTTAGATGTAATATTAGTTTCTAACGATCCGCCCAATGATATACCAGCACCATTTCGGACATTAATTGGATATGCAGTAGTGCTTACAGCATCGCCTCTTAGAAAGTTCGAAGCAGCGACAGTTGAGTTACCGACAACTAATGCATTTGCTTTTTCACTTGTTCCCCAAAATTTATTTAAAACTGTACCGTCAAGGTCAAAGTCAGTTGTTGACATATTAACGCCTTGGCGTATAATTTCAAACCCTTGAATAGATGTTTTAGGAACAAATGTATCTTTACTGATAATAATAACAGGAAATCCTGCTACATATAAAACCAAAACTGATCTTGGGGTATTTGTATCTCTATCTAGAACAGATTCTGCTTTTAGTCCAGACAAACTACTTTCACTAAACTGAGGGCCTACTAGCACCCATATAGAGCCCGTAAACAAATATAATTGTTGGTTAACAATGTCAACCCAAAGGTCACCAGCAATACTATTTTCAGATGTTGGTTGTACACTACCTTTTTTAATACTTCCAGCTTCTGCCCACTTTACTCCATCAAACACTTTAAGTTGAGGGCGTGCCGGACTGAAAGATGTACCAGTATCATACCATAACTGGCCCTGTACAGGATTAGACGGAGCAGTTGATCTAGCAAAATTTTCTAGGAGGTGTAAAAAATTTTCACCTATACTTTGTGCATACCCTGGAAAATTTTTACCAACAAAAGTTAAACTAGTATCAGTATTTAAACTTTGATCTTCAACCGTAATTGCAGTCTTAGTTGTGTCTGTAAACGGAATTAGATATGACATTAGGCAACCTCACTCAAACCAGTTAAACTTTGAATTCTAACAGTATAGTCAATTTGAATAAGTCTGTTTAAACTCTTTTGAACAGGATGGAATATGACATGTGTTAGTAATCTAGGATTACCAGTGCTGCTATATGATACAAGCCCTAGTTCATCAAAAACATAATCACTATCATTATCACTTGTATTATCAAATGCTTCTTGTCCACTAGGCTCACCGTAATCTAATAAACAAGTGACAAACACATCTGTGTAATTCTTACCAGTGACATGCCTAGTTTCTATTCTATTCCTTGTAGGATCTAAGTTAGAACTAGATCTATCATTAACTACTTTTTCATATGTTTTATTGTATAGACTAGCAAGTGTTCCGGTAGAGTTAGGTGTTAGATAGGTAATAATACCTGTGGGATCAACACTAGTTCCGCCGTTACCAAATGCCATTGCATTAATAAATCCTTGTCCAGAATCTGCTATGCTTTCTGCGAGAGCTACGCTCATATTTTCATAGTGAATAGCATTGCGTTTATCAACCGCAATTTCTCCCGTTTCTGGGTACCAAATTTTTATATGTCCCTCAATGTGGATTCCGGATAGGTCTTTACTTTGCATATTAAACTCTTTAAAAGATTACAGTCTTCCAACAACAACTTCGATGATACCTTCTTCTTCATCAAAATCTTCAAGAGCTTTTCCAATAACTGAACCAATTTCTGGATTTAATTCTACTCTTGCAAACCCGCCGCCTGCACTTACTAACATATCACCTTTAGAAACTTTGCCTCTTACTTTACAAGGAACTCGGCCAGTTAGTGCTAGAACAATTGTTCTTTCGCCCTGTGACACTGAGCATTCTAAAGCGTTATTCATAATAAATCCTGGATTAGTAGAAACAACACCAGCAATCTTTTTAGAGTTTTCACTAGCTAAAGTAACTTCGTGTTCTCCGCCAAACTCTAAAACAGTTCCTGCTTCATACCTGTCGTCACCAATGTACTTTTCTGCTAAGTCAGCAAATAAAGAGCTAGTTGCTGTTCCTTGGAACAATACTGCATTTAAATTACCATCCATATCACGACACGGAATAGTATACGCAGTTCCTTGGCTTGCTTCATCAATCGTTGCAATTCTATAGTTAGAACCGACTTTTAATGTATCTGCTTGTGATGATGGTGATGCACCATCAACACTAAGGACCCCGTTACTAATTGACAATCCTGTCCCTACTTTAATTCCCCCAAGTGTATTAGCACTTGCAGTTGGTAAAGTGTAAGACGAAGAAGAAATTACTCCTGATCCGTTAATAGTTATTGTTGTTCCATCAACTCTTACTCCACCTAAAATAATAGTAGATGCAGTAGGTAAAGTATAATTTGAACCAGAATTAGTAACAAATTGTAGCTGACCTGAGCCGTTAGTAGCCAAGACTTGTCCAGTTGTTCCGTCGGCAGCAGGTAATGTGAATGTTGTAGGAACGGCAGTATCGGCAGCAGCTAGTTCTGTATAACCCGAAACTGCTCCCAAAAGTTTTAATGTTGCCATATCTAAATTACTCCTAATGATAATGTATTTATTTAAAATATAAACCAGGTCGAATTGCCGCTTACTTCAACAGTGATAGTCTTATCTATAGTAATTGGACCCACGCTTGTAGCTATTTTATCAGCGGATATGCTGTAATTAGCTGTAATTACTGTATCTTGCTCACGAATTGAGTTGCTAGTTGTAGTATTTCCCGAATAAGCTGATGACGCACCGGGCGTATAAACAACCCAAGTTGAGTTGCTAGATACAGTTACTGAATAAGATCTACCTACTGTTATAGATCCTATGCTGTAAATTGTCTTGTTTTCAGGTGTTGTATAATTCTCGTTAATTACAGGATCGCCTTCAGTTGCAAATGCTTTAACCTCAGTAGATAAAACAGAATTATCAATTATTAATCCAGAACCAACTTTAACACCACCCAGGACAGACTGTGTTGCAGACGGCAGGACATATTGTGTAACATCACTAGATAGCACTCCATTTGAAATACTCAGCCCTGATCCAACTTTAACTGTTCCTGAAACATGTTCAGTAGCTTCAGGTATCGTTACAGAAGAAACACTTAAAACACCCATACTATTAACAGACAGACCAGCACCTACAATAACTCCGCCTAATGTAGCCCTTGTTGCAGCTGGCAGCGTGTATCCGCTGAAATTTGTAACAGAAAGTGTACCGTTTTCACTTATTGTAAGTCCAGAACCAACTTTAACTGTTCCAGAAACAGTAGAAGTTGCCTGACGGACTAAAGTAGTTCTTAAATCAAGTATTGAAACTTTTTTTGACGATAATAAATCTGTTACAACTATAACTGAGTCTTCAGCAGGAGTCGATATACTTGGTAAATCATTAATAGATGGCATTTTAATATTCCAATGGTTGTCCGTCGCCGGTTTGTAATGGGTCACCGCTTCCGCTAATTACCCTATTTTCATATTTATCTAGGTAAGATTCTACCCAATTAGCAGGTGCTTCATTTAGGAAATCAGCAATTGGATTCCTAGATTTAGCTAATCTATGTCCTAGATCATTCCATACTTTTCCTTGTTTCTTAACGATAGTTACTTTTACCCCCATAGCAGGAACTTCTGCTAACCTTATAGCAGCACCAGTAAATCCATCAGTTAAAGTAGGAACATCGAATTCTTTCAAGAAAGTAACATCACCTTCGGGGCTATCCGGATATTCCTCGTTGGAATATACTTGATACTCATGTTTTTTGAGTCTATAGCCGGCGACAAACACTTCTAGGTCTACAATAACAGCCTGTCCATTTACATCCTGAACCACTGGGATAGACGATATTGGAATAATATTTGAAACACCATCTGATATGTAAACATTAACAGTTTCAGTATCACTATACGGAATAGTTTCACTTGCTCCAATGCACTGAACTAGGCTGTCTTTAGAATGATATTGTGGTGTTCCTGTACCTAGTGTTCCTCTAGTAATTCTTGAAAGAACATTGCCTATTTTAGTAAAATATTCAATTCTTTCACCGTTGATTTCGATGATACCCGGAACATTAGTTGTTGTATCCGGATCATCTAATTTAGAAGCATCATCAACTACTATATCTTTATCAAATTGATTTAAGTCTCTGGCAAGTCTTGTTGACTTATCTTTATTAAGTCTCTTGTAGTGTACTCTATTAAGAATATCTTTAAATTGCATATAAGCAAAACTATCATGCACTACAGTGTTTGTAAATGCAATTATTTGAATATTATCATTAGATGTTAAGTATGTTGCTAATTTAATAGTTATGTAATCCTCTTCGAGAATATAATCTACGCCGTGCATTAGTAACTCGCCATTCTTGATTACCCAAACATAATCTCCAGAAACAGCAGTATTTCTTAATCTAAAGCTACCCCCTAGCTTTCCGACAAGTTCGTAGTACTCTGGCACACCTTCTCTGATAGAGTTAGATGGAATTAATTCGTCAACTGTTCTTTCAATTCCTAAAATATTATGATTGTAGAAACTAATAATTTCAAATGCTGTACCATTAGAATAAGTGTTAACAAATGTTATTTCTCCGTTTTCAATAAAATAATCTGCACCAGAATTTACTACAGCAATTAGTAACGAACCTTCTTGATATACATCATTGCTAATTTCAACTCGTATATCTGCAACATCTTGAATAATCTCAAATGTTGCTGTCATAGATGCTCCAGTGCCACTGCCGCCAATTAAATCAAATGTACTATCTGGCGGTAATGAATAAATTCCCCCAGAGATAACTTCAATTATTTGAATAGCACCAGTAATAGAATTAACTCTTACTACTTCAAACTTAGCAGGTGCACCTGTAGAACTAAAAGATCCTCCATCTGCTTCTAATACATCACCGACATCGTAGCCGCCGCCGCCGGAGAGAATGATTGAACTTTGAAGTATAGAATAAACAGGGCCAGTATAATCAAAATATAAAGAATAATCTGAACCCGGATTCAACAATTCATAATCTTTATAAACCTTAATATCGCCAGCAGTTACGCCAACACCGAGATATTTGTGATCATCTAACTCATAAATGAATTGATTGTTTCCGATAGTAAAATAATTTGCACTAGGTGGTTTTAAGATACCTTGACCTTGTTTTACAATTACATTTTGTTCTAGAGGAAGATTAACTCCTACTTGATTATCTAACTGATAAGTCTGAATTCCGCTTATATATGCAATATTTTCTTTTCTTATAATACTTGCAGTTTGATCAACTTCAGAAGTATCTAGAATGTAAGTAATTACAGAACCCTCAGGAGGTGGAACCTGGAATCTAATACCTGCTCGAGATCTCCAAGTTTGTCCAACTATGTTTGTATATTGTTCATCTGTACTAAAAATTACATAATTGTAGGCTTGACCATCAACTAAAACAGTAGATGAAATAGTTGGAAGCCATGCAGCTCTTGTAATATATTCAGTAGTAGTACCGTCGGAAATAAAATAATCAGTATCTAATATATTTGCAGAATTAAAACCAACACTTAATATAGTTATTTGAGCACCAATCGATGGTGGAACTACAAATTTAACTGTGTTATTTTTATAATCTATACTATAGATTACTCCCATTTCTCTCCATTGTCCGTCTACTTTAACTATTACATGCATGTCGTTCGGGAAATACTGCCCGATCTTAAACTCAGTAGTTGACCCGTCTCCTAGATAATGATGGAACATAATCTTAGGACATCCGCCGCTTGGTCTATGATATACTTTGATAGCAACAGCATCTGTGACTTGGCCAGGAACAACTTCTTCAGGAGCGTGACTAGTTGCAGGGGTTATAAAATCGTCTCCATCTAATATGATATCGTCGGGCGAAAATCCTGTAGCAGTAGAATATGCTAAATCTCCACCTGTAAGCTGTGTATCAAATTTAGTCTGTTGAGGATTATAACTTCCGTCACTAGTGCTCTTTCTAAAAATTACTCGGTCTCCGTATGTAATAGGCCGCCCTTCAACAATTACATATGTTTGGAGATTAACTTCTTCTGGCAAGTTTATAATATCAACTTCTCCATCTCCAACAAAAGTTTTCATCAGTGCATCATCATTTGTTTGATTTACAGTTGCAAAATCAGGATCGTCAATTCTAACTGCTGGAAGATGCTTTTTATAAGTTAATGAAGAAGGATCATTGTCAAATCTAGAAACATAAACATTTATTTCTTCATCAATCTCTGGAACATATGGTAGTTTAAATTCATATGTTACAGTGCTTACTGTTACAATATAATCATTATATTCAGGATCTGAAGAATCCCAAGCGTCAGTGAACCAAGGTAGTGCATCCCAGCCAACACTTACTAGGAAATCAACTCCTGTAACATTAACACCGCCGTAGTCAATTCCTGTCATAAGTTGACTTAAATCTTTACCTATCTGTCCTGTTATAGGATTGTAATAAAAATTAATTCTGTCTGTTGCAGACAAGTGTTCAAAGTTCTTATTGTATTCAATTGTAATAGTTACACCTTCCGCAGGAGCAGAATCAAATTTTAACATTCCAGAATAGCTAGTATAACCCCTAGAGGTAGATTCTACTGTTTCAAGAGTATATTCTCCTCTTAAAAGATCAACACCCCCCACTGTTACATAAGAATTTCCAATTTTTATATCAGGACTCCATCTCAATGGAAACTCTGTTCTCGATCCGGTTCCGACAAAACTTTCAGTCTCAGTTAACTCGCTAATTTCATAAACTTTAGAAATCCTATCAAATTTTATTTTAATAAAGTTAGATCGAGGAACACCGTTACCAATGATAGCAATTGCTTTTGCTTGAGTTCCGGTTTCAGACAGGCCGCCTCTAATATTAATAATAGGGGCTTTAACCCAGCGAGAGCCACCGTTAACTAATTCTATTCTGTTGACTCTACCGTTTGAAATATATGCCCTAGCTTCTGCACTAGTACCGTCTGCTATTTTATAAATGATTCCGTTGTATTCTTCAAAAATTTCAACAATAGGCCTAGTAATATATCCAGAACCCTGGTCAATAATTTCTATCGATAAAATTTCAAACCCAACAGTGTCTGCCCAGTTCTTCCAAGGATATAAATCAATCTCATCACTAGATGCTGATATCTGTGCTTGGTCATTAATATAAACAGAAAGTGGTGTAACTGTTAAATCTTCATTAATAACTGGAAGAATATCAAAGTCAGTGACTACAGTCTGACTTGGTTCAATGTTAGAATAATTACTTACATATTCTCTAACTTTAGTCCTAAACGGTTTTACTTCCTTAATGTATTCTTCAAAAAATTCTAAGTTATCACTATTATATGTGATCTTTTGTTTTAGAGGTCCTACATTATGCATACTCTTAACAAAACTGGTTTTAAATGCCCAATCAATAAAAGTCTGCTCGTGTACTGCATATCTAACACTAGAAAAGAATAATTTTAAATATTCAACATATAATTCATCAATTAACAAATCATTCCTTACAGCGTTTAAAATAATTTTTAATTCTACTGTAGGACTGTTGTCATAAACATCAGAATCATAAAGCGGACCGTCAAATCCTAAAACATTAGAATCAAATCTGTATAAACTATCTAGGAATCTAATTGTACCATTTTCTCTACCAATTACTTTAAAGTTTTGAGTATAATCAATAGTTTGTAGATTGTTATATTTTTCTAATAGTAGCCAGCCACCTGTTCCAACATTTTTTACCTTAGCAACACTTCCGACTTCTATAGAAGTTGTTACTAACTCATAAGTGTTTTCAACTAAATGGTCAATTTTAATAAATTGATTGTAACCGGTTTCGTACCAATCTAAGTATTCCCAATACTTCCTCACATCATAGCTTTGGCTTCTTAATTTTTCCCATACTGAGTTAGTAAAATTCCAGGAATATATACTCCAGGCACCATTAGATGTTTCATCATTTTTAACTAGTACACTAAAGTTTCTTATATAGGCAAAAGTTTCTTTTCCGTACCCTTCGCCAGGATTAACAATTACAGTATCTACCACTCGACCATTAACATCAAGAATTGTTTTTACTTTTGCCCCAATACCATTTCCTGAGAATTTTAAATCAGGACCATACCATGTAGTTGGATTATTTTCATCAACAGGACGCAGAGTTCCATATCCATAACCAGGGTCTGTTATAACAATTGCAGAAATTTTGCCGTCTAGAATAATAAGTTCAACAGTTGCAGTTTTTACAATTGTTGTAGAAACATAAGTTAATTCCGCATCAATGTCAATGATAACATCCCAGGTACCGCTGACAATACTAGGTAAAGGTTCATATTGTTCTAAATTAGTTAAATTAAAGTCATCAGCAATTAATTTAGTCTTTAAAACAGAATTAACTCTTTCAACATACTGTTTTAATGCTTCGACCCTATTAACAAACATACTTTGACGAGGTTTAAATTCAATTCCATACTTTTGTTTTAAAGGCAAAGTAATATCAGGAACTACTCTATCATTGCTGTCTTTACCTACTAAACTATGGAACCATTTAGTTTCAAGAAGAGCTGGTATTACAGTATTTCTATTTGTACTTAGAAGTTTCCATTGACTATGATAATTGCTTTCTTTATAATCAGATAACCAATATTGTATGCTTAGAACTACATCAGTTCCTTGTAAATGTTTTTCTAAATTGATTAAAGTAAGGCTGTTTGTTCCATTGAAGCCTATGCAGCTATACCCATAACCGGCAGGATCTGCAATTAGTTTAGAAACATTAGATGCACTTAAACTTCTTCCTTGTACATTAGGAACAATTTTCTTATTTCCAACCCAGAAATAATATGTATCTTTAAAGCTCTTACTAAATGGATCATACCTTCTCTTAACACTATAAACATCGTCTCCGTATTTGGTCCAACCGCTAATACCTTGTGCGATTCCTTTTTCAGTGTCGGCTAGTTTGTTCCATTGTGCAGGAGTTAGAGTTGTTTCGACCCATTCATAGATGTCAATACTAGCAGTATCGTATAAATGATTCCATATTGTAGTCCTATATGTTACATCACCGCTTTGTGTATCTAAGAACTTGGCTCTAGTTAAATCCCACCATAACATACCAACTTGTTCAGAAGTCCAGTTCATTCCATCATCGATGTTTAAACTATCAGGACCAGAAGAATATACTGCTGGATCAAAATAAGATTTATATCTAATTTCTTGATCAGCAGGTCCTGGGATCTTACCTTGCACAGGATCAACTATATCTAAATATGTTACAATTTTACTAGTAACTCTATTATATAAAAATACTTTCTTAATTTTAGAGACATCAATTTTAGGCAACTCGGTATGTAACTCTGTCCAAGAATAAGTACCCGAAGATTTAATATAAGAATAAACTGATCCTACTCCTTGTTCGGCGGCCGGAACTAAAATTGTGTTAGATCCTACAGACAAATTAAACCCATAATTTGCATTAGGAGCTGTTGTATTCTCTAAAGTTTCTCCGTATATAAAGATATTATTATATCTGTCATAGATGTCTACAGTACCAGTATTAACAACTGTATCAACTAATCTGAGACTCTTACTGTCAAACAAAGTGCTGTTAGAATCAAAAGTTGTTAAAGATTTGTAGTCTGCATTTTTAGAAAATATTACTAGAGACTTGTCGTCATTCATAAATTCTAAATCATACCCAAACTGTTCGTTAGTCTCTCGTCTTCTTGAATTTATAATTTGTAGAGAATTTGTTATTAGATTCCTTACATAAACTACTCCAGTATCTTTGATTAAAGATACATTCATTAACGATGCACCAACTGCTAAAAATTTACCTGATGCTGATAATGATATTGTCTCTCCAAATCTTTCACTGTCGTCGCTCGAAGTTGCAGTATAGGTAGAATTTAATATGTAAGAACTATCATACGAATATACAAAAACTTTACCAGAATTGTCTGTGTTTGTCAAATCTGTTATTTCTTGTTCGAACCCTGGAGCAGAAACTGCCAGTATGCTACCATCAGCAGACAATGAAACATCATGACCAAATAGATCGTCAGTGTCTACATTTGCAGGTATAGATAGTTCTTGTGTTAATTCCCAATCAGATAAAGAATTTAAATCATATATATAAACTCTTCCTCTGTCGGTGCTCGAGCCTTCTGCACCTACAACTAATCTATATCCGCTAGTTGTTTTTGCAAAATCTATAGCATTTCCAAAAAATTCGTTTGTTTGTTGATTAGGACTTCTAAGGTAATTTACAAAACTGTATTCACCGTTAGTTGTTCTTGTATACAAAGAAATATATCCTTGATTACTAAAACCAGATGCCCTAACCTCAATTGTACCTGCTGAGAAGATTCCTGAACCAAACGATACCGTGATAGTATTATCGTCGTCTACTGACTGAATTACAGGAGAACTTGCTAGAGTACCAGAGCCATCTAATTTGGATAAGGTCATGCCAACGGTTAATAATTCTGTTGTCTCTATAGATGTTATTTGTGTTGATAAGAAAGTAGCAACAGGATAAGGTGTAGACCAGCCAATTGTTGGACTAGTAGTCACTGCTATAGGGGAAGCAGACACTGCGTTTGCATAGCTGCTCGAAATATTAAACCCAGTTGAGGTAGAATTAAACACATAATATGTTGTAGAAGTTGAAAGGCCTGTTGTTCCAATATCGCTAAATCTAACTGCTGTACCGTCTGGTACTGTTGCGGCAGAAGATGTAGTACTTACAAATCCCGATGTTATGTCATCATATGTAATACTGCCAGGCGAGGATATAATTCCATTAAAATCTAACTTAACACCGGTAGCATCAGGAGCTGAGATTGCTAACCACTTTGCATCTCTAGAAAACTTCATCACAGCACCAAAAGTAGCTGAAGTAGCTATTGTGTCGTTTTGATATATTCTATGTACTAACTTCCAACTATTATCATTACTACCTTTTTCAAAGATAGAAATTTTTGTCAAGTCAGCAACTACAGCAATATTACCAGTACTGTCGATAGCTGTGGATAGACCAAATTTCATTCCAACTTCTGGATCTAAATTTTCTATTTCCGCTTTTCTATAAACTAGATTATGTTGATAGACTGCCCAGTTATCTTGTCCGTTGTCATCTACCCATATTAATTCTTTGGGTTTAATATTAGACGGGATAATAGAATTTGCATTATCAATATTGTTAGTTCGTTGAGAAACAAACTTATAAAGAATTGCAGTATTTCTATCATTAAACTCAGACCAATTGCTTATGTCTGCAACAAAAGTGAAAACATTGTTAACTACTGATGCTATTTTGTAGAAGCCATCTAAATTTTTAGTATTTTTGATACCAATGATATCGCCGACAGCCAATGACACAGTTCGGTTACAAGTAACAGTTGCTATTTTAGAAGTATAGTCCACTGAAATTATATTGTAACCAGACTTAGTCATCCTATAAACATTCCATCCTTGGTACAGATTTAGATTTTTATTTTCAAATCCGGCCCATAAATAGTCGCCTTCGTTCCAAGAACTTATAGATTCTGATACTAAATTTTCAATGGAATCAAGAGAAGTTTTTACATTGTCAGCTCTAACAAATCCAGGTGTTCTTAAATAAGGTGCTTTATCTGTAGTTGGCCATACATTAGTTGTAAAGTTTAAAGGTTTAATATAAACATCACTGGCTCTCTGTCTATAAACATAATCATTTACACTAAGATCTATTACATTTACAATTTCAAATGGTTGTGGTTGTGGTCTAAATCTTGATTCATCAAGAATAAATTCAACTTCTTCAAATGTATCTAATGCACCGTATTCTCCGACTCTAAATGCCCATTCTTCGTCAAAAGTTAAACTTTCTTGTCCGTCGGCACTCAATACATCAAATAATTTATTAAGGACATTTTGTGTGCCTTTTTCAATTATCATGCCTTGATAAAACTTATATTGACTTACATCATTTTGAATAATGTTTTCTAAGTACTGTCTCTTTTGATAACCAATTAAATGTTGTGCAATCTTTTGTTGACTGCTGTCAAAATTGTCAGTATCAAGGTCATAGAAGTCTGTAAATTGCTCAGCTTTATAGTCCCAGTTTGGTAATAATTCAGCCTTAGGCTTTTCTTCTAATAGTACCCAGTCGTCGTCATTAAAAGTCTCTGTTCCGACTAAGAACTTTTTAGCACTATAATAAAACTCTTTATGTTTAATAATGTCGCCTAGTTTATAGTCGGTCCATGGTTCCCATGCATTTATAACTGCTCTATCATAAATAAATCCAGGAATTTCAAATCCGCCGTTCCAGTTACTGGTCACATAACCTAAAACTTTAACTCTATCTTGACGATAACCTGCTTCAGGATCATAAATGGTATCATTAAACAGAGTAGTATTGTCTAAAACTACAATATGTTCTTTTTGTACAAGATATAGAGTAACACCAAAAATTCCATATGTTGTATTTTCTGGTTCTATTGTGAACTCATTATCTTTTCTATAAACAGCTATAAATTCCGGCTCTAATTTTTGACCGTCAACTCTATAAACCGAGTAATCTCTAAAAGGTGATGTTATGTCATCAACTACTGAACCTGGAGAGTTAAATATCAATTTATTAGCAGCAGGGCTTAAACTAATTGCAGCACCAGGTGCCCAATTTTGAGTTGTCCAGAATAAAAATTCTTTTATTGATGTTTCCCAGTTAGTTACAGTTGCTAGATCATTATTAAAATCATCAAATACAAATCCTTGATCTGTTAAGTATTCCCCATATCCTTGTAACAAATCAACCACTTCTTGGATTGTAGTTAATTTAGTGCCATAAGCAACAGTAAGTAATTCGTCTTTGTCCCATGTCTTTCTAAGAATTGCTTCTCTGCCGCCAGATACCGGCAGCTCGGCAAGCCTAACATAATACTGACTTTGAAACTCGGACCCCGAAGTATGGTTTGTTTTTACTCTGTAAAATTGATTGTTATATCTAACAATTTTTCCAGCAACATAAAATTGACTTTCGATCCATGTTACATAACTTTCACTAATACCGCCAATTCTAATAACTCGGTCATCTCTTACATAAGGATAGAAATTAAAGTAAGGATTTTCAAAATTATATCCTCTCACTTCAAAGCCGTCATCAAATTTTGTAATTACAACACCACTGTAAATAACTTTTTTTACTGCACTTGATACATTTAGATCAACATAATAATTTTCTTCAGGTACAAATACTCCGCCACTGCTGCTAGGAGTTTTACTATCTAAGATAAGTTTATATTTAGGCTTACTAGTAAAAGATCCTAACTTAGAAGACATCTTAGTTGTTAGAGTTGAAAGATCTAATGCATATTGATCTAACTTATCTGTATTTTCAGATGTTAGATAATCTACAATGTAATTAATTAAACCAGCTGTATATTGTCGTCGATCATTATTTCTTGTAGCAGTTGACGGAATGACTACATCTTCTAATCGTAATCTTAAGCCGGTGTCTTTATAAACTAATTGATTATTAATGTTTCTAATAATTCTACTTCTGTCAAGTCCGCAACCTAATACATAATTTGGCTGTAGTAATAATGCAGTTTCAAGTAAGGCAAACGGCATGTAGCTTGATTTTCTCCAAGCAGATTCAACTGTTGAATAGTCACCAAAGACAAAATAACCATCGTCGCCTGTTTTTAAAATACCGCTTATAAATCCAGAATCCCACGGACTGATTAAATCTCCCTGGTCGTTAACTGGTAGGCCATTAGCTAAAATAGTCTTAGCAAATTTAGGATTTCTTCTAACAGGAACACCAGGTTCTCTAATAATACCTTGCTTAATATCGTCCCATAACAGCTGATTGTCACTAGTATACGGCACTGGCCCGTAAACTTCTTGCCACCAGAGAGGCTCAACACTAAATCCTAAACACTCCCACGGAGTTAAATGTGGTCTGTCGGTATCAAGGACCCAACGATACACACCCCTCCAACCGGCAGGTACATCTTTAGCATCAGGAGTATAGTTACCTCTATAGTTATAAGTAAACTTATCGTCAAAATTATAACCAATGTGTTTTGTATAATCTTCTTGAACATTAACAGTCCATTGGAAGAAATATTTTGAAAGAACTTTATCAAATTCAATTCTCGACCATGGTGTTGTTCTACTGTATCCCGGTACTATATTAAAAATATCAAAAACATTTGTATCATACTCAACTTTGATATTATTAAAAATTCTCTTTTCTAATTCTAAAATTAAATCATCTCTGTAATCATCAAAGGCAACAGTAATACTTCCGTCATGACCTTGTATTACTACGGTAGGAACATAAATTTCTACAAATGATCCTGGAGATAGATTGCTAATAAAAACTACTAACGCATCTCTGCCGTTCTTAACAATATTATAATCATCATCTAAATTTTGTAAATTGCCATCTACATAAACTTTAAGATCAGAATCGAGTATGTTGATATTGTATTCACCAATGTAAAAAGTAGTTTTACTATCCGACTGGTCAACATCGTACGAAACTACTTGAGGTCTATAAGTAGTGTCAACAAATATCTTAGGTTCAAACTTTGGATACAATCCTAATTTTGTAGGTGTTTGAGGACAGAAGCAACCATCAGTTGATTGGTATTCGTATACCTCAAGTAAATCGCCTTCTTGTAAATCAGTTAGTATTTCAAAGAAAACATCGTCCCCAAAAATATAATCTTTGCCGTGAACTAATTGCTCGCCATTTAAATAAATGTACACTGCTTTGTTAGATAGATTAGAAAGATTAAATGCTTCAGTTAATGGATAAGTTTTAGTCCTAGAATCTAAAATAGTATATTCAAGTCTGTTAGACGCAGTATAACCTATCATGTCAGAAAGGAAATAAGAACTAGACTTTGGCTTGTTCTTATTAATTTCTTGCATTATATAATCTAATTGAATCCTAGGAGAAGCATCGATTCCACTTTCTGTTGCAGCAACTATAAATGATCTTTTAAACTTTCCGTAGTCATTTCTTGCTTTATCAAGTGCTTGAACAATATTAGAAGAATCATTACATAAATGATATAACGACAAATTCATTGGTCCGCTATGTTGGACAAATCTTGTTCCAAATGCAGACAAGTTTCCTATATCTCTTAGATTTCCACTACCTGGATACATTCCAGTAAAGGTATTAATATTATCAATAATACTGTCAACATGGTCAATGACTTGACCTAATGTAAATTTTTCTAAATTATTGTTAAGAGGGTTATTTTGTAAATTAATAGGAAATTCATAATAACCATTTTGATTTTTAGGCTGCGATGCAAAACATCTAAGAGTTACTAAATCATCAGATGTTACTGCTGATGCTAACAATAGATGCTTTCTTACAACTCCTGTTTCTATAGAATACTGATCTCTGTTTAATCTTTTTCCGTTAACATAAACTCTAACTTCTAAATCTGAGAGATTATCTTTATCGTCAAAGACATCAATAGGGAAAGGCAAGTCTTTACCATTATATTCGTGATTCTTAAACACCCTAACAATAGGTTGAACATTATCAATCAGTGATGTTTTCCAAGCGTTTTCATACTCATAGATTTCTAAAGACTTGCTGAGTTTTAAAAATCCAACATCTGTTGATTTTTCTAAAACATCAGTTCCGCTCTTATAACTGAAACTGTCAGTTAATAAATTAAACTCAAAAACTATATCGCCTATATTATTAATATTTTGGTAGGTCAATGCAAAACCGAGTTCCTTGTCAGCTGTACCAGATCCAATTTTATAACTAAAAATTTTAGTTCCACTAAAACTAGATCCATCATACGCTGATATTGAAGTATCACTGAAACTTACACCATCGTTGTCAAAAATATCAAAAAGTGGAGGTTGGTTAACTGAGGTTTTTAATTGTGCTAGTTTCCAAGTAGACCCATTAAACCAATATGTCTGTCCCTGGTTACCTTGGATTCCTTCTGCTACTTGATCTGTAATACCAAAATTAACAGACACTGTCTCATTTAGATTTGGCAACGAATCTTCATCTTCTACTAATGTTATTTGAGTTCTGGATCCTGCAAATACTTCTAATTTATGTGTGCCAGAACTTAGCTGAGCAAGATCTAGTTGTGTGTTTAAATTTTGAGTAGCATGTAATTCAATTGTAAATGTATCTATTACTTTTACCCAATATACTTCTCTGTTAACTAAAGAAGCAAGAGACTCATTTCCGTTATTAAGATAAATTACTCGATCCCTTGTTCTAAGACCGTGCTCAGAATCAAATGCAATTCTATTACTGGCTAGGTTTACTGCTGTTTCAGGTATAAAAGTTAATTGTTTGCTTGATACATCAACTGTAATAAAATTAACTTTATAAATTTTATTTTTAACTAGTACATCAGTGTCGGCATTAAACAATACACGCATACCTGGTGTAAGATCAATTCCGTCTATGTTATATCCGATGCTTCCTTCAATTGTACTAAAAACATCCGTTGTATAATTGTCAATAACATCTATGTTTTTCTTAGAAACAGTTCCATGATTATATAATTTCATATCAGGAACAAATTCAATAATTGGTCTAATGGCTCTAGCTGTTTGATCAAGATCAAGAGCTTGACCATTTACTTCTGCACTTACTTTGATTACATCTTGATGGAACCAACGATTATATCTGCTCCATGCATTATTATCAATACTTGCTCTATTGATTGTTACATAATCTTTCTTGATAGGAATGACACTAGAATCACCGAATGGCAATTGATCAAATGGAGTATCGTCAAATAAGATATTAGTTTCAACATTATAAGATGTTCTAACCTCAAGAGATCTAGTGTTAACTAATTTTATAGCTGTGCCAACACCTTCAACATACCATTCTCCTGTACCATATACTTCAGGAGTGACTTGGCCTCCAAATCTTAATTTCATACCGTTACTGATCTTTAGACCTTGAGCAGTACCATTAGGAACAATATAATCTTTCTTACCTAAAAAATCTTTTTCAAGATCGATTACTGTATTTTCTTCTATATCAAGAATATGAAAGACCCCACCAGTATCAACTGCATTTTCGCTGACATAAAATAAAACATCTGGTGCATCGACAGGAACATCAAAAGTAATTGATCCGTTTTCAACTGCGTAATTAGAGACACCTTTTGTATATCTATCAAGTGTTCCTCCAGTTCTTCTGTCCTTAATACTAAAAGGATGTCCTTGAGCATCAATATCAAATGTGTATTTTTGTCCTCTAAATAATCTAATTGTTGGGTTCCTAGTCAATCCATTAGGGGTGAATAGATAAGCAACATTATCAGTTTCATCTACGCCTTTTACTGTAAAAGTACTTTGTATTTCTTTTTGCTGTCCCAATACTGTTATAGTATTAGGCCCAAACGGTAACCAGTAATACTGTTGATAGTTGACAAATTTGTCCCAGCAGATATGAGGGTTCCAACTGTAAAATTCTTGCTTGTTTAATCTACTATGATTTTTTACATCACCATTTAGAACATCTATCTGGTTAATATAATCAATGTAATCTTTAAAAAAAGTAGTGTTACCTAAATAATCTTGAACTACTGCTGCTGGTTCAAACTGATAATCTTCTCTTTCTTTATTAGCGGCAGATAAAAATATATCATTACTTTCTACAGCTTTAGCTGTTTTGCGACCTATATAACCATTGAGCTTTTTAACTGTACCTGGTTGAATTAATTGATCTAATGTTGCCTGCAAAAACTTTTTATTACCTTTAGTTCTATAAAATCTAGGTAATAGGTCTGACGAAAATCTTTTTTCTACATTAGAAATAGGTACCTTAGGCTCATTTTGATCTTTGTTGAAGGCCATTAGTTACTCCCTGCACTGGTAATAGATTGTTGGCTTATAATAGTATTAGTTGATTCGACTATGCCGCTTTTTATTTTACTAGATGTAATTGTCGAGATAATATCAATGTCATTAATTGTTGCACCGTTAATAAAAATTTGATCTTTTTCAGATCTAATTTCGTATAAGCTACCAAAACTTAATTCATTTTGTTTAGGTACAATAACAAAATTAACAATGTTAGGACTTAGCTGATTCATAACATACGCAGCCAGTTCACTAAAATAAAAATTGTCGCCAAATTCCCAATTTTCAAGTGCAAAAAATTCAGATATTGCAGCAAGTACTCTTGTTTTAATATCATTATCACTGATAACTACTTCAGAATTTTTTACAACTTTAAATACGGCTTGTACATCAGATGTTGCTTTGCTTCCAAATAATACCTTATATTTTACTGGATGATATACTACTTCATCACTTATCGATTTAATCTTATTCAATTCTGGGCTTAATAAATTATATAACTCATCTGTACTAGGTGGTAAAGGCTGTGTCGAAAGAGAGCCTGTTAACCATTGTCTGTATTGTATATCATATTCTTTGGTCAATACAAAAACATCAATCAGATTAGTTAATCCAGGATCTATTCTAGACTCATAATCTGCATTATGAATGTACTGAAATTTAATTTTATCTCTACCCGGAAACACTTTATAATTTAAAGAAACAATAAATTCATAAGTAGTTTTGTCAAGCTGTTTAACTACTCCACTATCTATAAAATAAAAATATTGACCATCTGGATAAAGATCAAAGTTTGTTACTTCAAGTTGAGATGCCTTAATTTCAACAATCTTATCTTCATTTGAAATATATCTATAATCTTCTTGACCTTGTGTTACTGTATATTTTTCTAAGACAATATAATTGTCTGCAATATCTGTATAAGAAGTAGTCGGGATTACCAATTGTTCAAATAGCGTAGGATCATCGACTACTCCGTCATCATCGCTATCATTAAAAGTTACTTGTATCTTTTTTGTGTCAACATAGCCATCGAGGCCTTTGTATTCTTCAGTAATTTCCCAATCTCTGTCATACTTAAACGGCGATGTGGAATTAGGTTCTGTATTAATGCTCAGTACTCTAATAACATCTTTAACAATTGTGTTATTTCTTGTATCATAAATTTTGTCACTAGCATCAAAGAAGAATCGGACCTGTTGAGCACTTTCAAAGATATATCTAGATAATCTGTACTCAACCGTGTAGTATTCTGTGTCCGTTGTAAACAATATTAACCAGCTTGCATCAGCATTTTGGTTAGTAGTATCGCCTTGCCTTGCTCGGTTAAATGGTCCGGATACATTTAAATTTGTTTCTGATACTATCTTCCAAGTTCTAGTATCAGTATCATATCTTAGACCAAATGGTTTATTTCCAAATATTAAATCAACCATTGCAGTAATAGTTGCTGTTTCAAGATTTATTCTCCATGCAGGGATTATTTCTGTTATTAACGAGCCGTCTGGAACTACGCCTATTCCGCTGGTAAAAGTATCAGGGATAACATCATTGAGGACAATTGGGCCTGATCCGTCTAGTAAAATTCCTGTTCCGTTATTAGTACCGTCACCTGAAACAGATATAACTTTTGACCAAACTTCTTTCGCTACATTTTTAACTGCAATTGCTTCGCTTATTAAATTATTATTGTTTGATCTATCAAAATAATAGCCGTCAGGTGCTGTAAATTTAACTAATGAACCTGGTGTAAAATATTTTAGCAAGGTACTGGTATAGGTACTGACTTTTTGTACAGTACCAAATGCATCTTTAATATATCCTGTACTTTGATTAACATCGCTTGTTCTGTTATACCATTTTATATCTAAAAGATATGCAGGAATTTTTTCAAAGTTAGCATAGTAGAAATTTTTTAAATTAGACAACTCAAGTACTTCACTTAGTTGATTATAAAGAACTGATTCAATTTCTGTTCTAGTAGAATACTTAAATTTAAAATAATCAGTGTATGTTTGTTTATAAATTACGCCGTCGTCAGCAAATAAATTTGTCTTACTATATTTTCCTGTTGGATCAACTAAATCAAAGTATCTGCTAATACCGCTCGAACTTCTATTAACTGCTTTAACTTTAACAATCTGTTGATTAATACTTAAAGGACTAATATTGTAATCCTCGCCAGTAATCATTCTATTTTGTGTGTAGTATGTTGCAGGAGCATTTACTTTAATAGACTCATTTGTTTCAGTAGGGCTTGAATTACTAACCGAACTTTGTAAATTTAAAGTTAATGTCAATGTCTCAACCTGTCCAACATTACTAATGTAAGGAATTTCAATACTTACATTTTTAATATCTTTTGGATTAATTGTATAACTTAATCCGTTACTCACACGGTAGTAAACTCTAAATGTACCTTGGGGTAAGTTACCAAATGTCCCGTCACTAAAAACTAAACTTATTCTATCATTTGCTCGTGTTACCACTCCGTAAATATTTCTGATACTTTTGTTTAAACTATTATAGATAATATTGTTGCCTTCAAAGCTAGGAACTTGTGCCCAGTATTCTGTTTCTATTGCATTGTTATCTAGTTTGTACAACCAAACATCACTATTATTAATGTTTACTGCATCAAGATCTACTGTTTCATCAGTGGCGGGTTGATCTAAAGTAAATGTTCCTTGATTTAAAACACCTTGCGTAAATCTTAAAAAGAATCCTGTATTAGTACTACCATTTCCTTTGCCATCATCTCTATAGACAAAAGATAAACTGTTGCCTATGCTTGGTGGTTCTTCGTATATTTCGCTAGAATTTTTAAATGCAGTTGACACAATTTCAAAATTCATACTTCTTCCGTCTACTGCTTTTGTAAAACTATAAACTGGAATGTCTGTAGTAGCAGACTGGAATCTATATTGTTCGCTAGGAATACCATAGATAGTTGCTTTGTCGTCAGGATTTCCAAATTGGCGAGTAATTGGTAGGGCAGAATTTAAAACTTTAATAAATTGATCGTACCAGTTAATATTAGTGGGGTCATTCCAGGCAATTACTTGCCCTGATAAATTTCTACCATTGCTATCAAATATATTTTGAGTAGTTGCTACTGTGCTAAACTTTAAAAGACCTGATGCAGCGATATTTCTTTTTGCTTTGTAGCTTAATAATCTTGCAAGTCGTAGGACACTTTCTCTTCTTTCTGCTAATTCTAAAAAGTTTTCTCTAGAATTTAAATCAACGCGGAAGGCTATGCTCTGTCCTAAAAATGCAATAAGGTCAATGAGGGCAAGGTATTCACTAGATTCGATATAATCGTTGAAATCTTCAGGGTAATTTTCCCTAATATAATTGATCATTACCCTGCGAAGATTCTCAAAGTCGTAACTTTGGAAGTCTGCATTGCGAAAAGTCTGATAAATTCTTTTCCAATCTTCTGCTACTAAAAGTCTATTTTGTCTATCGGTTGCTGACATATCTGCGTCCTATATACAGATATTTATTGATTTTTATAATGTGGGTAGTTAATTAGCAAGCAGTCCGTTTGCTTGATCAAACTTAAATTTAATTGCTTCTTGTATGTTATAAGGCAAATAAGTTAAGTTACATTCTATTTGAATACCGGTTTCGTAGGTTGTAACTATTACTTGATCTGCTGTTGCTCGAGGGTCATAGTTAATAATTTCTTCTACATTTTTAACTACTAGCTGAGTTAGTTCTTCTGTCATCGGTTCAAACAGTAAATCCCATATTATAGTGCCAAATGTAGGATTTTCTAATCGTTCGCCCTGGCGGATATGAAAATGATTGATTATATCTTGTTTGATTAATGCTAGATCGTATAGTGCATAGCTGTTGCTGTCGCCAGAAACCGAACTAAAACCTTTATATGTTTTAGATCCAGGAACATTTGCCCTATTGCTAGGGGGTCCTTTTAATACAACTTTATCATATAATCTTTGATTGGCTGACATAATAGTATTTACTCTTCTTCATTACCTTTAATTTTAGCAAAAGTGTCTGTTATTGTAGAATACTCTTTCCAATATTCAGGAACTGGAATACTACTTCCTGCTTCTCTATCTGTTAAATCAGGTTTGAATGCAGTTGGGTCTAGGTTTTCATGGTGAGGCCAAGGTTCATGACTAGGTATTCTTAACATGATACTGTCAACTGTAGCTTCAGTTTCGTCTGGATTTTCAAAAGTCGTCAGTGCTTCTACTTGCGCGGCGGCTGCTGCTTCTGGGCCATTCATATGAATTGTGCCTGCTGTTTCAATATGGCTACCGCCAGATTTAATATTTGTTGTTGCAGACGATGTAAAATTATTATTTCCGGTAGTGTGAATATCTAAATTACCTTTAGTTGTTATTTTTCCATTGGCTGCAACCATTAAATTAAAGTCTGTGCCAACTTCAACTTGGTGTCTTGCACCGGCTTTAATGTTAATATTTCTACCAGCTTCAATATTAAAATCTCTATCAGCATAAAAATTAAAATCTTGCTTGGTTCTTAAACTAATACTATCTTCGGCATAGATATCTATCTTCCCATCGCTAGTTAATTCAATCCAAGCAGTACCCCTCGAATTTCCAATGTAAATTAAATCTTCGCTATTGTGTAATAATATCTGATGACCTGTTCTTGTACGCAAACGAATTAATTCGTTATGCGGAATTTCTGGAAGACCATCAGTTTCATCTTGTTCAACTGCGGCATAGTCTGGAGGGCCTTCGCTAGCAGTTGTTCTTCTTAAAAATTTATCGTCGCCGTCGTCCATGACAAACGAAGAGCCGCCAAGTCTACTGACGAAGCCAGAAGCAATTTTATGCTCAGCTTTTCCTATTTTACCTTGCTTTGCGCCGGATCGTTTGTCAACTGGGCCAGGGGTACTAATACCAAACACACTACTTGGTATTTCTCTTCTGGCACTACTTGTTGTTATACCTCGAATATCATCTAAAATTAATCCTTGATCAATTAAAATCTGCTGAAGCGGGCTAGCCGGCTTTGGTATACTAGTAGGATCAACTGTTGAGGCTTGTGTTATTTTGTTATATTCTGCTACCGGAACACGCTCCTCAATGCCGTCAGTGTTAAAAGAAGTTGCAGCATTACCGGGCATTGAAAAATTCATGGACTTGTCTTGAACACAGCCTATCCAATAGCCTTTTCTAGGATCACCGTCAACAAATATAACCATTACCACTGATCCGACATCCGGTGGGATCATCCAAAAACCGTAACTTTTTTGAGTGTTGTTGTAGTCGTCTTCTTCACCTACAAATTCGACACTAGTCTGTCCTGCAAACGGACTCAAATATTTTACTTGGTGTAGCTGCCCGGATAATGAATCATCGTTACCAACTTCGTGCAACAATTGAACTTCTAAAGTTCCCATGTAAGTTGGGTCTAGGTGGCTAACAATTTTTGCTAGGTACGGTCCAGGACTCGATTTAGTTGTAGAGCCAGGTGTCGGTCTAAACTCTTCTGCCATAATTAACCTTCAAAATTTCCTAATGCTGCATTATTTGCTGCAATTTCTTCATCTGTTATAGTAGACTTTATTCCTTCTCTACTAACTGCTTCTTGTAAAGCTGCAAATTCTTCCGAACCATCTGTCCAGTCATCTAAAGTAGGAGCAGCAATCTGTACAGGAGCAGTTGCTTTTATTTCTTGATTCTTTAGTCTTACCATTTTTAATACTTGTGTAAATTTACCTCTACTAAAAGTAGAATCTACTTGTAATACTCTGTACAATCCGCTAAATTGAGATATAGATGTACTTGTAAAATCATACAAGCCTGTTTGCTGATTAATATCAACTGGGGTTCTAAAATTAATTAGCACCTGAACTTCACCGTTTTGATAATTCATAGAACCATCTGCTGTTATATGACGATTGTCTGTTGATACTGCACTATAGTTGCCCATGCCGCTGTCACCTAGATAGTAAGGGTCACCTAATATAGTTAGATCCAGTGCTATCATATCATTACCCGATGTTATTGCATCGTGAAATTGGCGAGCAGCAAGACTGGCATTGTCGTCTAGGCCGCCGCCCCCTTTGTATGCTGTAGAAGTTAGCACACCGTCTTTAATTACAGTAGTTGGTATTTGTCCTTTTTGAGGCTCTTGTCCTTGGGGCACTTGGGCTGCTTCAACATTTTCTGCATTGGCTGCACTACTTTGATTTTCTGTAATCTTCTTATCGCCGTTGTTTTTTCCACCGTCTGAGTTCATTGCTGTATAAAATCCTGCATTGAACTCAATATTCCAATCTAAAATATCTAAATTTTTACCTGTATAAATGTAATTGTATTCTTTAACTACCTGTGCCTTTTGTTGTTCTGTTCCAGGATTAGGAGTATTAGGCGGTAAAAACATACTAGCCGATGCATCATATGGAACAACTCGGTATACAACCATCTTAGGTTTAACACCTGTCTTTTTTAAATTTTCGTCTGTTGGTATGTAGTACAAATGCGTTTCAACTCGCCACCATTTTACAAAACCATCTGGACTTATTTGGCTTAATGCAGTTCGACCATATTCACTCATTAGAATAACTTGATTGATAGCGTTAACTACATCACTGCCTTGAGCAAACTTAAACTCTCCTTCTTTAGGATTAATAGTTATGTTTCCTCGTTTGTATGTTTTAGTTGCCTCGTCGTATGCAAGATTATCTTTAGCGAACGGAGTACCCCCGTCATTGTAAAGATCAAATCCCATTGTGCTCTTGCCAATATCATTAAAAGTTCCATCTTCTTGCACTTGGGTTTTGTTTATGCTGCTAGTTTTTACTCCTAGTTTCTTAAAAAGATTTAAATCGGCGCCACTACTATTAGGATTAATTGTTGCACTATTACCCCGGGTCGTATCATCATTAGGAGAACCAGCAAATGCTCCAGTTTTAAGATCTGTAGGAAAACTAATTAAAATTTGATCTGCAACATTAACATCTTTTCGTTTAACTGCTTGTTGCAGTCTATCATTTAAGACTTTCTGTAGACTTTTTTCTCCTGTTTGCAACATTTCAGAAACAGTTTTTCCTGTTATAGACACATCAGTTTTTAATTGCGAATATGTACTAGAATATGCTTTTTCATTAAAAGGGTATGCATCAATATCATATTCTGATCCTTTGCCGGTGACTTTCATATTAAGTCCCATTAGCTTTAAAGGAAAATATTTTGTTGTTTTATCTATTTGTACATTTTGTAAATCTGCATCAACATGTCCTTTAAATTCCAATGTTAACAAGAGAGGCATATCTAAATAATTTTTATGTCCTGCGGTTAATGCTGCTGTTTGTAAAACTTCAAAGAATAACCCCATGCTGTATGGCTCAACAATTTTTAATTTAAAACCAGTAGCATTGGTGTTACCTGTTCGTTTGTCAAATCCTATACTACTGTTTACTGTTAAATGTTCTATAAAAAAATCATAGCCCCCACTAGGATTAAAACTAGTTTTATATGGAGTTGGAATTCTATCAGAAGGATTTCCACTACCGCTTTTTAATATTAGCTGACCTAAAATTCCTTTTCTATATGTTTCATTTGGAAAATTAATTTGTGCATCGTCTAATACGCTAAGAGTAAAAATATAATTATAACTTGCATAACTATGAAGAATATTAGGCACAGGACCACTAATACCAGAACTTACTTTAGTCACTCCCTTTGATGCATTTTCAAATAGATTTCCTAAATTTTGTACATTTCTTCTAGCACCATCCAGTGCATTTTGTATCTCACTTAATCCAGGCACTGAATTAGTAATACTACTAATATTAACACTAAGGCCAGAAGTTATTGAATCTTTAGCTTTAGTAATTGCAGAAGTAGCTGACGAAAGTGCTTTACTTGTGTTTTCAACAACTTTATTTGCAGTTTTAGAAAGAGTAGTAGCAGCCTTATCTAAATCAATTGGCATTTTATAATCCTAAAACTTTAAATAATCCTGATCTTTTTGGAATGTATATTTCGGTCCCAGGAACAAAATCATAGATAGGGTCTTGAAGGACATCTAAATTTCTTTGTATAAAGACCCACCATAGTCTAGGAGTTCCATATAGGTCATAAGATAATAAATCAGGGCGATTAGAATATTGCGGTTCAATTGTATACAGATAGTCGTCAGCCTCGGCAGCTACTGGGCGTATACTTAATACACCTAAATAATTTTGAACAGTAGATGTGTCAAACCACGGACTTGTATTAGAATAGGTTGCCATTAGATGTAACCTCCATTGACATAATCCCCATTGACAAATTTTTGTAAACTAAATTGTCTTGTCGATTCTCTACTATAAATTGGTTGTAGCGTTACACTTATTGTACTCTTTGTAGGTACCCAACTGTTGCCAGCTGTCCCAAAGCTGCCTCCACCTGCTAATGATGTAATGCCATTAACTAATTTTCCTACACCTGCAATAGCACCGCCAATAGCTCCGACTTTTCCCAAAGTTCCGGCTAGTTTATTTGCACCTAATGCACCTGCTAGTCCTGCTAACTGGCCTGCTGTTCCGGCAACGCCAGCAATAGAACTTAGTGGGCCAGCTGCTGCTCCTGTTCCAAAGCCGGCCGCGGCAACACTTGTATTAATGTAGTTTACATCTGCAGGCAAATCTACACTAAAATTTTGTACCACTACAGGAACATTTTTAAAAACAAAATCTCCATACCCGTTTAATTTTAAAATAGGAGGAGGGTTGCCTTGGAGATCGCCTTCGCCAGTAAACATCTTTGTAGCACTTCTTAAAAAATGTATGGCTGCTAGCCAATATAGAGCTTGAGCACCGTCTTCTACATTGAAAGGGCCGTTTATTTGAATTCTGTCAACGCGACTACTTTGATAAAATGTAAATTGATAATTCTGATGTGTTAGCGGTTGATCCTCATAGCTTGCACCAGAATTAATACTAATTGTCGGAGTGTAAGGAAAAACTAGGCCACCGGCTTGAACTAGCGGCTGTAAAACAGGACTGCTAGCAAAAGAAGTTGGTACACTTAGTCTAACACGCCAATCGTTACTAGCATCTGAACCGCCAAATGCAGCAGAGGCATTTGCTAGTTTACCGGCTTCCCCGCCTTTTGGTAAATTTATGCTTCGTAATTTAGAGATCAAGGCCGCAGGATTAGATAAATTATTAAGTGCGCCAGCTAAATTTGCAGCCGTGTTCAAAACACCTTGCGCTGCACCTACCACTGATTTTAAACCAGGTCCCACATCAAACGGTGTTGGCATCTATTTCTCCTTTTTATAGCATTATTTAGTTGACAAAATTAAGTGTGTAGTTTATACTTACAAGTAACCGTGGAGTATTATGAAAGTAAACTATCTTAACAACAAGGATCTATTAGAAGAAATCCATAAAAGCAAAAACACTTATTGTTCATTTGTTAGCCCAGAACACCATCGATATGATATTATTCTGCCAAGTGTTGACAAAATAAACATAAGAACAATTGCAGAAGCCAAGCGAAATCGAGCAAAGCGACTAGGTCAAATCGAGTACGAGCGTAGGAAAGCCGCTGGAGAAAAAGTTAAACAAGCAGATTGCGAAGTTGATTATAAAAAAATTAACAAGCAAGATTTAGTATTTAGGATCATGACTTTTGATCATATTCCGCTTAATGGTACTAGAAAAAAGAATCCAAAAACTTTAGCAGACCATCGAGACAAAGTTAATTTTCCTCCTTTTCAACATTGGAAATTTGACGAGAATGACATACTAACATGCGTGGGGAAAAGTCACTGGAAAGGGTCCATTGAAAAAGGAAAGTTTTCAAAAGACCATGGTCAAATTACCAACACCTTAGCAAAAATGTACATCAAACTATGTGAAAGATATGCTACTCGAGGTAATGTTCGAGGCTATACCTACAACGATGAAATGAAAGGGCAGGCAATTTTACAACTAACACAAATTGGTCTACAATTTGACGAATCAAAATCAGACAACCCGTTTGCTTATTTTACTGCTGCCGTTACAAATAGCTTTGTTAGAATTATTAATTTAGAAAAGCGTAATCAAAATATTCGAGACGACTTGTTAGAAATTAATGGGATGAATCCTAGCTATACTAGGATGGGGGCCGAGGATCATGCAAATGCAGTCAAACGATTTGAAAACGACTACGATTGACTTTTACCAAAAAAGACATATACTATCACACTATGAGTAATTTATTTAAAAAAGCTGCCTGCTTTACTGATATACACTTTGGACTAAAGTCTAACAGTCATGTACATAACCAGGATTGTGAAGATTTCGTAGATTGGTTTATTGCCGAAGCTAAAAAAGAAGGATGTGACACTGGAATCTTTCTAGGTGATTGGCATCATAATCGCAATAGCTTAAACATTACAACAATGGACTATAGCTTACGGGCTTTAGAAAAACTTGGTGCAGCATTTGATCAATTTTTCTTCTTCCCAGGTAACCACGATTTATATTACAAAGACAAGCGTGACATCCACAGTGTTGAGTTCGGAAAATATATTCCGGGTATCACTGTAGTTCATAAACCAATGACACAGGGCGATGTTACACTATGTCCGTGGCTAGTCGGAGAGGAATGGAAAAGCGTAGGAAAGAAAGGCGGCAAATATATCTTTGGTCACTTTGAGCTTCCTAACTTCTTTATGAATGCTATGGTTCAAATGCCTGATCATGGTGAGATACAGCTAGATCAATTTAAAAGCTACGAATTAGGATTCAGTGGACACTTTCATAAGCGTCAAAGCAAAGGAAATATGCATTATATTGGCAATGCTTTTCCTCACAATTATGCAGATGCTTGGGACGACGATCGAGGTATGATGATACTAGAATGGGGTAAACAGCCTGTTTATAAAACTTGGACTGAAGCTCCTAAGTTTAGAACTCTTAAACTTAGCAAACTAATCGACGAGGCAGACAAGTTGCTTACTACTAAAATGCATCTGCGTGTAGGATTAGACATTGATATAAGTTATGAAGAAGCTAGTTTTATTAAAGAAAAGTTTGTAGCCGACTACAATATTAGAGAATTAACTCTAATTCCAGAAAAGAAAGAAGTTGAGATTAACACAGATATCGATATCAAGGCATTTGAAAGCGTAGATCAAATTGTCAGCAATCAACTTGTTAATATTCAAAGTGATACTTATGACAACAAAGTATTACTATCTATATACAATAGCCTATGATTAAATTAAAAAATTTAACAGTCAAAAACTTTATGAGCGTGGGTAATCAAACCCAAGCGGTTGATTTTGATAAAGAAAAACTAACATTAGTGTTAGGTGAAAACTTAGACCAAGGTGGTGACGACAGCGGTAGCCGTAATGGTACAGGTAAAACTACTATTGTTAATGCACTAAGTTTTGCATTGTTTGGTAATGCCCTTACTAATATTAAAAAAGATAATTTGATTAATAAGATTAACGGCAAAAATATGCTTGTTACTCTTACATTTGAAAAAGACGGAAATACTTTTAGAATCGAAAGAGGAAGAAAGCCGTCAATCATGAAGTTCTTTGTTAACGATCAAGAAAAAGTTTCTGCTGACAACGATGACAGTCAAGGTGACATGCGTGAAACTCAGAAAGATATACACGACTTATTAGATATGAGTCATGATATGTTTAAGCATATTGTTGCTTTAAATACCTATACTGAACCATTTCTTTCAATGAAAGCAAATGAGCAAAGAGAGATTATCGAGCAACTGCTAGGTATTACTTTACTTTCAGAAAAATCTGAAGCATTAAAAGAACAAATCAGGCTTACTAAAGAAAAGATTTTTCAAGAGAATGCAGATATCGAAGCTGCTAAAAAGTCTAATGAAAAAATTCAACAGAGTATTAACAGTCTTATTACACGACAAAAGGCATGGATTAAACAACAAGAAGATGATTGTGAAAAAATTGCAAGAAGCATCCTTGAATTACAAAGTGTTGATATTGACAAAGAATTAGAGCAACATGCCAAATTAAAAACATACGACGAGCAGTCTGCTAAAATTAAGAGCCTTAATAAAGAAAAAGCTACATTAGAAACTGCTGTTATTCAAGCCGACAAACAAGTTAAAAAGTACGAAAAAGAAGTTGAACAATTAAAAAACAAAACTTGCCCGGCTTGTGAACAAGGTCTTCATACACATAAACATGAAGAAATGACTGCGGCAGCGGAAAAGAATTTAGAAGATGCTTTAGTCTATCTTCAGAGTGTCAGTGATAGCTATTCAACTGTAGTACAAGAGCTCGAAGAAATTGGTGATATCAATGGTCGGCCACAGACTTATTACGAAACTGTCGAAGAGGCATTAAAGCATCAAAACAATTTAGCAGGATTAGAAAATTCTTTGTCATTAAGACAACAAGAAATTGATCCTTATCAAGAACAAATCGACGAATTAAACAGTACTGCTATTCAAGAAATCAGTTGGGATAGTATTAATACTTTAACAACATTAAAAGACCATCAAGAATTCTTGTTAAAACTGTTAACATCAAAAGATAGTTTTATTAGGAAAAAAATTATAGATCAAAATTTATCCTATCTTAACAACAGGTTAACTTACTATCTAGATAAAATGGGTCTGCCGCACACAGTTAGTTTCCAAAATGATCTATCTGTTGAGATTACACAGCTTGGACAAGACCTAGACTTTGACAACTTGAGTCGAGGCGAACGCAACAGATTAATCCTAGGACTGTCGTGGGCGTTTAGAGATGTATGGGAAAGTTTATATCAAAGTGTTAATTTGCTATTCATCGACGAACTTATCGATAACGGATTAGATGCTAATGGTGTGGAAAATGCTCTAGGCGTTTTAAAGAAGATGAGTAGAGAGCGCAATAAAAATATCTATCTAATCAGTCACAAAGACGAACTAATCGGTCGAGTCAACAATGTTCTTAAAGTTATTAAAGAAAACGGATTTACAAGCTACTCGAATGATTTAGAAATTACAGAATGATCGAAGACGCACATACCAGATTAATGAAAAAAATACATGAGTATTATAAGCTAAACTTTGAATGGGAAGCAAAACAAACTCATGTATCTGGTATTGCCATAAGAAAATTATTAAATGAAATTAGAGCAATAGCACACGAAAGGCGCAAAGAAATTCAAGAAGTTAGGGCTGTCAAACCAAAAGTTAAGAGCCCCAAGTACAGGGAATCAAATTTAAAGGCCCAAGGATCGAAAAAATAATAAACACTTGATGACATGGTTTTATCAAGAAAATGAAATTAACGAATTGCCCGAAGACTGTATCGGATTTGTATATCTCATCACTAATAAAACTAATGGACGCAAGTACATAGGCAAAAAACTAGCAAAATTTTCTAAAACAACTTATAAAACAGTAAAACTTAAAAACGGCACAAAGAAAAAGAAAAAAATTCGTAACAAGATTGATTCAGATTGGCGTGAATATTACGGATCTAACGATCAATTAAACAAAGATGTTTTAGAATTAGGCGTGGAAAATTTTACTAGAGAAATACTTTACTATTGTAAATCTAAGGCTGAGTGTAGTTATATCGAGGCAAGAGAGCAATTCTCAAGGCGAGTATTAGAATCAGACGATTACTACAACGGACATATACAAGTTCGTGTACACGGCTCACACATTAAAGGCAAACAGTTAAACGGTTAAAGCAAGTGCCGGCTAATTTCGGGCACCCAAATCCCTGGTGATGTCGCGGGGTAAGGAAATCTCTCGCCGTTATGAGTGTTCAGCAAGTATCCTTAACAGGACCACGATCGGATATGCCTACATACAACCGGTTTTGCTGTATAGAAAAGAATTTAAAAAGGCTAAAAGAAGGGTAATTCCCTAACGGCTATACAGACGATTGCGTGTTTGTTTTAGCCTGCCGTTGTAAAGACGGGATGAGTAGGTACCGGACAACCGCCTACGCTATGTGCAAAATTTGCACATTGTAGTCCTAACGCAGTGTGACATTAGCAACTCAGATAATGTTTCTTAGCCCTAACGGGCTAAGTGTGACTACACAATCTAGATAATATTTAAACTGCTTCGCAGTAAAATAATTAAGAAATAAGAAAAACTGTTCGAGCGAAAGCGAAGAACAGATGAACGCAGTTCATCTCCGATAAATAGTTTTATGAAAGTAAATCAAGTTATTACTAACAATGATCAAGATCTGACAGAATTCAGTATTCCTTCTTGGTTGAAACCTAAACCAAGAAAAACACCTGCTCAAATTTACAGAGATCAATTAAAATTAAACAAAAAGGCATTTCCTTTACACGGGCTTAAAGGAAAAGAACGACTAGCTCAGATTGAAAAATTAGCTGCTGCCAATAGAGCTGCTAGAGAAGCCGCTGAAGCTGCTGTAAAAACTTTACCTGACTATCTCATGATGGCTCTAAAGGGGCTAGGTATTGTATATGTGCTGATTCAATATGAATTAACAGTACGGCATTGTGAAGCTGAATACCAATTATATCTAACCAAACCTGAAGAATCTATGTATCAAGAAGCTCGTGACAAATATCAAGCATACGAGTGGTTCAAATCTGATGCAGATGCTGCCTTGGGCAAATTATTAACAGAACTTGGTGTATTAATAGGTCCTATGGCCGGATCTAAATTATTTGGAATAATAGGATCTAAGAAATTAATCTTAGGTTGGGTGCCTTATTTTGGCAAAACATCAAGATGGATTAGTGATGCACTAGCGGCGCTAGATAAAAGCAATACAGGTCTGGTAGCTAGGGCAGCTATAGTTACTTTTTTAGAAACTCCCTACGGCAAAGATTTTATAAGACATTCTATTTTAGGTTCTATATTTGAAGTTTTTGGAGCTACTTCTAGATTCTTATTTGATGCCGCCGGCAAAGCACTCGAAGCTTACACAGGTCCAGGAAGTAGTGTAACTAAACCAGTGGGTCAAGCTATGCAGGATGTCGCTAAACCTGGTTCTAATACTGAGCCGCCGCAGCCGACTGCCGCGGAAAAAGAACGAGAAGCTGCAAACGCAAAAGTACCTTACTCACTTAAGACATGGGAAAAAGATGGAATCACATATATTGGCGGAACTGCTGTTACTGATAAGTTGGGTAAACTCTTAACAGGACTAGATAGTAAAATGCAAGATGCTGAATCAGTTGCAAAAAGTCTAGGCGTGCCGAATCCATTTGACAAAATTCCTAAAGATCCGAATAAGAAATACGGAAGAAACTCAGGTTGGTAATTTAGATAATTGCTAATCTACTTTTCTTAGTTGTTTCAATATTTTCTTTAATAATTTCAGTCATTATTTTTCGATCTTCAACTGAATAACTAAAAAACAAGTCTTGAGAGTTAACTCCTCCCCGCATATACCAACTGATTCTAAATATTTCGTCCTTGATATCTTTAATTTGAAGTTCTAATTTTTCCACTAGATTTTCGATATCAGAGTTAGAGGCTCGAACTATTCTCTGACGAAAAAACTTGCTTGGTCCAGTGTAAAAGAAATTTGATCTTGTGTTCCGCAACTACTGCACTGCACATCTTGCTTGGGCATATTCCAAGCATCTCGATTTTTTTCTAATTTTTCTTTGATTTTATCATAGTTAGTAGCATCCATGTTTGCTAACCATTCTTTGACAAATTCTTTTTCTGAGACGACAGCATCTGGTACTCTAACAGATTCTATACTAGCTACAATTAAATCTAATTGAATTTGAGCCAACCTTGAATAAATGTCGTCAACTAACTTTCTTTTATCAGCATCTAGCATTTCAGAGTCATTTAATTGAAATAGCATACGCTGTAATTTAAAGTTTTCAATATTAAAATCTGTTAGTTCCTGATAGCTCAACGGTTTAATTTGAATAATAATTTCGCCGAGATCAACTTCATTTTCAAAGTTTAAAGAACTATAGTGGTCTATAACTGATTTTAAATCAACATCAAAATCGTTTTCTGTACCGCAGTTTGCACAAGTGTGCTCAACAGTCATTTTTTCACCAAAAGTTGCAATTCTGATGGCTACTAATAGTGTATCAATGTCAAGACTAGGTACAGATTTAGCGTCTTTAATGTAAGGACAGCAACTTTCAATTACTTTAGTAGTTGCTTCTCCATTAAAAAGTGCATCAGGTGTTTTCATAATAATTTCGTCCATACCGGTCATGGCAAACACTGGCATGTTATTGCTATCACCGTTAAATGAATTTTCTGAATAATAAAGTCCTTTGCTAGGTAAACTTAAGAAAAGTTTCGGCTGACGAAAGTACTTTTGTAATGGATTTGTACTCATATTATGTCCTGATAAATATACTAAAGTATTTATATACGCAGATTTTCAGGAAAAAAAATATGGCTGGTGGAATTACAAAAGAAGAAATGGAAAAATTGCTCAAGCGATACGGTACACAGTCGTCGCCTGATAAAATAGATACTGATTTCTTTAATAAAAACTTAAAGGCAGCTGGCGAACAAGCAATAGAGTTTGGTAAAGGAATGACCAATGTTGCTTCAACGGCACTAGACAGTTTTCAAAATTTAAGTAAATCTGGTGCAGGATTTAGCAATGATTTAATTAGCATGACTAAAGCTGCATTTAACAGCAGACTTAATCTAGCAGAATTTTCAGATGTTATAAAAACAAATGCAGCAAATTTAGCAGGTCTTGGGGGTAATGTTACTAGAGGTGCTGAAGCGTTTCAGAGACTCAGTAAAGAATTTTTTGATAGCGGTGCAAGCGATACATTAAGAGATTTAGGATATACTAGTAAAGATTTAAATGAAATTTTAGCAATACAAGTAGGAAGTCAAAAATCAAGTTATAAAGATACCGAAGAAGGTCGAAGAAGATCAATACAGGCAGCGTCAGATCTAGCCAAAGAAATGGATGCTGTAGCCAAACTAACAGGCAAGAGTCGCGAAGAACAGATGGACGAAATGAAGCGACGAAAAGTTGACGGTCAAGTTGAAGCTAAATTTAGATTAATTGCTCAAGAAAAGGGCGAAGATGTAGCTAGAAAAGTTAGAGCGGCTTATGAAGAACAAAGAATTGCTGCTGCTAAAAGAGGTGACGAAGAACTTTTTAAACAGCAATTTGCAACTAATACTTACCTAACTAAGTCTGCAGGAACCAATGCAGCAATTCTAGGAGATCAGGCTAGAGCATTAGAAGAAGCTGCCGCTGCACTAGGATCGGGTGATATTGAAACTGCAAGGCAAAAACAAGCAGAAGCCGATGCTGCTGCACTAAAGAACGCCAATGATAGAACAATTTTAACACTTTCAACATTCGGAGCCGCAGCGGGACCTGCAGGAGAAGCTTCTCAAAAGTTTGTCGAAAACACCGATACAATGTATCACAGTGTTAAAAAAGTTGCCGAAGCAAATGGTCTTCTATTAAACACACAGCAAGATTATGCTAAAGCACTTAAAATGGCATTGGATGATATTAAAGCTGCACAGTCTGGATTAAGAAGAGATATAGGAGCAGACGGTAAACCAACTGGACCGTATAAAGATGTTAGTGGTGTAACTAGAGGTGTTGTTACTGCTCAACAAGGAATGCAAGATGCTAAGTCAGCAGCCGCTACAGCCGCTGCCGCTGCAACCAGCGAATCGTTAAACAAGTTAGGAACTTTAGCAGATCAATATAGACAGTCTAAGCCTATATTACAAATGGAACAATCTGCTCTTAAAGGATTAGAAGCCGGAGAAGTTTCTGATACAACTCCTTCAGGTAAACGAAAATCAGACGCACAAATTAGAGAAGAAAAAGGTGGATTACCTGGCCAAGCTGCACAAATACTTAAAGATGTTACTGACATAACAGTTACAGGTGTAACTAACTTATTCATTGATGGGAAGAAAGTTGAAGGTAGACAAGAAGGATCTGCCGGAATGACTGGAAAGATACTTGAAGATTTTGGTCAAGGTACACTAATGATGCTACATGGTAAAGAGGGTGTAGTAACTGAAGATCAGTTGACAAATTTAGCCAAGGGCATGAAAGCTGACGGAGTTGCTGACGCTGTTGGTACTCTTAAATCATCTTTGCCTATGCCTGGAGAACTAGGAAAAGAAAAATCGTTTGGAGAATTGCACGGAGAAAGTGTTCGTAATTCAATGAAAAATATGGGGCTTGGACAATATGTTAAAGAACCTCAAGGAGGAAGTGTAAATCTTTCTGAAATATCTAAAACTATTTCAACTAGTGTGAGCTCTATGACAGGCGGAAGCACTACAACTAAACGCACACAGTCGGATGAAAGTCAAAATGCTGAGAAAGAATTAGATGAGCTTAGAACTAAATTTTTTGAAGATTGGGCAAAAAGAAAAGAAGTTCTTATTGAAGGTATGGCAGTAGAAGATCGAAAGTATTCTAAAGTTCAAGCAATGATGAAAGCTGATGAAACTGCAATGAAGATAAAAGAAGAATACGAAAAGAAAAAGGAAGAACTTCATAAAAAAATAGAAGATGGTATCAAATACGAAGTCGAGACTAAGAAAGAACAGTTGGAAGAAGTTAAAAAAGTAGCCGAAGAACAGCTCAAACTAGTTAAATTATCTAGCAGTGAATTAATTGAAGCAGAAGTATCTGCGAAAGAAGAACACAGCGAAATTAAACAAAAAGAAAGAGAAGAAATATTAAAGAAAGCAGACGAATTACGAAGTATTGTAGGGACAAATATCAAAGGAATGAGTGATGATGCTATAGCTGCATTATTACCTGCAGGAACTACAATGGAAGATTTCTATCAAGACATGGATGGAAATCTTCGAAGCTTTGCTGTTGATAGCGCAGATTCATTGCAACAAGCAATGGAAAATGAAAAAGAGTATCAAATGGCCAAGGCCGAATTTGATAGTATAGGCGAATTAATACCTAAAAATATAACTAGTCCGTTGATGGATGAGTCTGCAACGGTTGATGTTCCAGAATTTACTGATAACACTTTTGCTAACTTTGAAAATACTTTTAAAAGCGCAACTCAAGCGATTGATTTAAATGCGTTAAATTTACCTGGATTTGGTCCAACAATAAAATCTGCCCAAGCAACTGTTGCTCCAGCAGTTACAGCACCAAAAGACGACGGAAGTTCAGACAGAGCCGAAGCTGCTAGATTAAGAAGACAAGGTCAACAGCCCGCACAGGCAGAGCAACCTCCTGCTAAGCCAGAGAAGAAAGAAGCAACTCTATCTGACTTACTAAGTGCTCTAAATACATTAAATACTAAGATGGGTCAGCTTATATCACAGAATGCCGAGTTGGGTAGCAAACAAGTTAAAGCTGTTAATAAAATGTCCCAAAACGGTTTCGTTTCTTAACATGAGATAACAAATGAGTTGGAAAAAATATTTTACACCAGTTCCAGTTAATACTAATGCATCAGCAGGCCCACTGACTAATGCAGGATCCAGTATGGGCCCTGCTAGAAAAAACTACAGTAGTTTCCTACCTGATGTTTATACCGGGGCTCCAAATAGATTAGAAAGATATCTGCAATATGATACTATGGATATGGACAGCGAAGTTAACGCTGCTCTAGATATTATTGCAGAATTTTGTAGCCAAAAAAACAGAGAAAATAATACACCCTTTCATTTATTCTTTAAAAGCAAAGCAACAAATAGTGAAATTAGTATTTTAAGAGAATATCTACAACAATGGTGCAAGTTACAACAGTTTGAAACTAGAATCTTTCGCATTGTTCGAAATGTATTCAAATACGGCGATTGCTTTTTTATTCGTGACCCGGAAAATAAAAAGTGGGTTTACATTGATCCTGCAAAAATTGTAAAGATTATTGTAAATGAGAGTGAAGGAAAAGAACCCGAACAGTATGTTATTCGAGACTTAAATCCTAATTTTATGGATTTAGTAGTTACAACAATTAATCCAAATACAACAAATACTAACAATAGAGGCACTGCTTATGTAGCAGGCGGCCAAGCTGCTAGAGGTATGGTAGGTGCATATCCAGCTTCAAGTTCCAGTGGTAGTCGATTTGAAGTAATGCAAAACGAACTAGCAGTTGATGCCGAGCATGTGGTTCATTTAAGTCTTAGTGAAGGCCTGGATAATAATTTTCCATTTGGAAATAGTCTATTAGAAAATATTTTTAAAGTTTTTAAACAAAAAGAATTATTAGAAGATGCTATCTTAATCTATCGCATACAGCGAGCACCTGAAAGAAGAATTTTTTATATTGATGTAGGTAATATGCCTAGCCATTTAGCAATGGGTTTTGTGGAGCGTGTTAAAAATGAAATACATCAAAGAAGAATACCAAGTGCTACTGGTGGTGCTACTAATGTTATTGATTCGGCATATAACCCACTATCTATCAACGAAGATTACTTCTTCCCAACCACTGCTGAAGGACGAGGATCTAAGGTTGAAACTTTACCAGGAGGAACGAATCTTGGTGAGATTGACGACTTAAAGTACTTTACTAACAAGTTATTCCGTGGTTTAAGGATTCCAAGTAGCTATCTGCCAACGGGTGCAGATGATAGCCAAGCGCAGTATAACGATGGGCGAGTTGGTACAGCATATATTCAAGAACTGCGTTTTAACAACTACTGTATGCGTTTACAGAGTTTAATGCAAGAAGAATTTGATCAAGAATTTAAACTCTACCTTAGAGAGCGCGGTGTTAACATTGATAATAGTTTATTTGAAGTTAAATTTCAACCACCGCAAAACTTTGCAAGTTATCGCCAAGCTGAATTAGATAATCAGCGAATTAATACTTTTGGTACTATAAGTCAACAACCTTATATTTCTAAGAGATTTGCACTAAAGCGTTATCTAGGGTTAAGCGAAGAAGAAATTGCAGAAAACGAACGCCTCTGGGCAGAAGAAAATGGAAAGAGCAGTCCTGCACCTACTGATTCAAGCGGAGAAATGAGAGGAGTAGGAGTAAGTCAAGCAGGTATTGAATCTGATACTGAAGCTATGACCGACACTGAAGCACCTCCTGACATGGCCGCAGGTGCTGCTGCACCGGCACCGGCTGCTGGAACAACACCACCTGCTCCAACTACACCACCGGCAGCATAAATATTATTATGATACTTCGAGAATTATTTTATTTTGACAATGATACTAGAGCAATTGCCAGCGACCTTCGCTATGACGGCTCTAGAGATTTCATGTCAATGAAAAAAGATGATACTAGAAAGACTAGACTTACATTAAAACAAATTAATGAATTGAGAAAAGCTAGTGAACAACATATTCTTGAACAAGAAAAGGAATTAGAATTTATAGAACAAATGTATAAAACTCCGGAACAACCGGCAGCTTAATTCTAAAATCCTTCAAAATTTAACGATTTCACCCCATATTTTACAGTTTTATGTAAATATATTTGACAGCCTTGCACATATAGGAGAACAAACATGACTGATCGAAGCAAGTTCGAGCAGATGCTCGAATATCTTATTTCTGAAGAACAAGATAAAGCCAAAGAACTTTTCCACCAATTAGTGGTCGAGAAATCTCGTCAAATCTACGAAGAGATTTTAGCAGAAGATTTTAACGAAGCTAAAGAAGAAGATGACGAAGAAATGGAAGAAGCTAAAGAAGAAGATGATGAAGAATTAGAAGAATCATCTGAAGACGACGAAGAAGTCGAAGAGGATTTTGGCTTTAACGAAGCCGACGATGAAGGTGACGATGAAGGTGACGATGTTGGCGGCGACGCAACAGACGACTTCATGGGTGACATCGAAGCCGGTGACGAAGAAGGTGACGACATGGAAGGTGAAGGCGATTTAGAAGATCGCGTAGTAGACCTAGAAGACGCACTAGACGAATTAAAAGCAGAATTTGAAGCCATGATGGGCGGAGATGAAGGCGACGACATGGGCGGTGACGACATGGGTATGGATGACATGGGCGGTGACGACATGGACATGGGCGGCGAAGAGCCTGTAAAAGACAGTTTTGGAATTAGCGATAATTTCATGCGTGAATATATTGAAAAAGTAAGTGAACCAAAGCACGGTGATGACGGTGTAAACACTAAGTCGATCGTTGCTGGTAAGAACGATATGGGTGGTACATCTGCTAATATCGCAAAAGGCCATGTAGAAAATGGCAAAGGTGGCACACAAGGCGGCTTACTAAATCCTTCTACAAAAGAAGAAAATTTTGGTAATATCAATGTTCCAGGTGGAAATGCTGGCAAGACAGCATTCAAGAAGAAAGAGCCAGGACATGGAGCTGAGAAGAAAGGCAGCGGAGATAACGGCGATAAGAGCGCAGGAAGCGTTCTAAACGGCGCTCCAAAGCGTGCCAAGTAATTAGGTAATATAGATGAACTATCTACGCGAAAACCTAAGTTTTGATCAGGCAAGAATGGTCGTTGAATCCGACGGCCAAGATGGCGGCAAAAATCTTTATATGAAAGGAATTTGCATCCAGGGCGGCGTCAGGAATCAAAATCAGCGTGTTTATCCTGTTAATGAGATTGGCAGGGCTGTCAAGACCCTGAACGATCAAATTGCCGGTGGATACTCGGTGTTAGGCGAAGTAGATCATCCAGACGACCTCAGAATTAACCTAGACCGTGTAAGTCATATGATTACAGAAATGTGGATGGATGGCCCTAACGGTTTTGGAAAATTAAAAATCCTACCTACGCCAATGGGACAACTAGTGAAAACTATGTTAGAAAGCGGTGTTAAGTTAGGAGTTAGTTCGCGCGGATCCGGAAATGTCAAAGAAGACGGTTCCGGTGAAGTGTCTGATTTTGAGATTATTACAGTAGATGTAGTAGCTCAACCAAGTGCTCCAGGAGCGTATCCTACACCAATTTACGAACACCTCATGAATACTCGTGGGGGATATTCCAGCCTTCGTATAGCGAAGGAGGTGCAGGGCGATCCTAAGGCGCAACAATACCTAAAAGAGAGCTTATTAAGAATAATAAGCGGACTCCAATAAAGAGGAGAATCACAATGTTGGACGCATTAAAAACTCTGTTTGAAAACAATGTGATTTCTGAGGATGTCAAGGCAGAAATTGAGTCTGCTTGGGAATCACGAATCAATGAAAATCGTGAACAAGTAACTCAGCAACTAAGAGAAGAATTTGCACAACGCTACGAACATGATAAAACTATCATGATTGAAGCAGTTGATCGTATGTTGGGAGACCAACTACGCGAAGAAATCTCGCAATTTGTTGAAGATCGTAATCAACTTGCTGAAGCTAAAGCTAAAGTAATGATGAAGCACAAGAAAGATGCTAAAGCAATGAAGGAATTCATTGTCCGCCAACTTGCTGCTGAAGTTAAAGATTTACACGAAGATCAAAAACAAATGGCTGACAAGTTCATCAAACTTGAACAGTTTGTTGTAGAAGCATTGGCACAAGAAATCGCTGAATTTCACATAGATAAACAAGAACTTGCCGAAAGCAAGGTTCGACTAATCAGAGAAGGTCGCGAGGCTTTCAGTAAGGTTAAAGAACAATTTATCCAACGAGCAGCTAAACTTGTAGAATCAACAGTTGAAAAAACTCTAACTACAGAGATTGGTCAATTGAAAGAAGATATCGAGACAGCTCGTAAGAACGATTTCGGTCGTAAGCTGTTTGAAGCTTTCTCACAAGAGTATCAAACTAGCTATCTAAATGAAAGATCAGAAACAAATAAATTGCTCAAAGTCATAGACATGAAAGAGTTAGAAGTTGCCGCAGCTAAAAATGATGCTGCACAAGCAAGACAACTCGCAGAAAGCAAAGAACAACAAGTTAAGGCTCTAACCGAGAGCAAACAGCGTCAAGAAATTATGCATGAATTACTAGCACCGTTGGCTAAAGACCAAAAAGCTATCATGACAGAACTTCTTGAAAGTGTACAAACTACAAAACTACAATCTAGTTTTGACAAGTACCTTCCAGCAGTAATTGCTGGCGAAGCTCCACAAAAACGAAAGGCACTAGTAGAGGCAAAAGAAGTAACAGGAAATAAAATTCCTAACAGCGCAAGTAGTAGCGAAGCTGATGCAAACATTATTGATATACGCAAGCTCGCTGGATTAAAAATTTAAGGAGAAATTTAAATGTCAGAACTACTATCTAGCCGTTGGAACGAGACCAAGGAAGCCCTATTAGAAGGCCTACAAGGCGTTAAGCGTTCAACAATGGCTGTAACTTTAGAAAATACTCGTAAGTATCTAGCAGAAAGTGCAACAGCCGGTGCTACTTCCGCTGGTAATGTGGCAACACTTAACCGTGTTATTCTTCCAGTTATTCGTCGTGTAATGCCAACAGTCATTGCTAACGAATTAGTTGGTGTTCAACCAATGACTGGACCGGTCGGTCAAATTCATACTCTAAGAGTTCGTTATGCTGATACCAGCAGCGGAGCAGGAGTAGTAGCAGGTGAAGAAGCATTCAGCCCATTTAAGATCGCTGAAGCTTATTCTGGTAATGCTAACAGCAGCAATCCTAAGGCAGCTACAACAGCCGCTCTAGAAGGTGCAGCAGGCAACAGAATGAGCATTCAAATCTTAAAGCAAACTGTCGAGGCTAAGACTCGTAAGTTAAGCGCAAGATGGACATTTGAAGCTGCTCAAGATGCACAAGCCCAACAAGGTATTGACATCGAAGCAGAAATCATGGCTGCTCTAGCACAAGAAATCACTGCTGAAATCGACCAAGAAGTATTAGGTTCCCTAAGCACTCTAGCTGGTACAGCTACAGAAACATACAATCAAGCTGCCGTTTCCGGTACAGCTACATTCGTTGGTGACGAACACGCTGCTCTAGCTGTTCAGATCAATCGTGTTAGCAACTTGATTGCTCAGCGTACACGCCGTGGCGCTGGTAACTGGGCAGTTGTAAGCCCAACAGCATTGACAATTCTTCAAAGTGCTACAACCTCTGCTTTCGCAAGAACAACAGAAGGTACTTTTGAAGCTCCAACAAACACCAAGTTTGTTGGTACACTAAACAATGCAATGAAGATCTATGTAAACACTTATGCAACATCTGATGATGTTCTAATTGGTTACAAGGGTTCTAGCGAGAGCGATGCCGCAGCATTCTACTGCCCATATGTTCCTCTAATGAGCTCTGGTGTTGTACTAGATCCATCTACATTCGAACCAGTCGTGAGCTTCATGACTCGTTATGGTTATGTAGAACTAACCAACACTGCTTCTTCTCTAGGTAACGCAGCTGACTACCTAGGTAAGGTTGCAATTACAACAGCTAACATCAAGTTTAGCTAATCAACATACCGAAAGGTTGTTAATTCAAGGGCTCCTTAGGAGCCCTTTTTCTTTATGTGATAAATACTATTGTCTAGACAAGGACTTGCTTAACGCAAGACTTATGCGGAAACCCGCCGCGTAGAGCCTAGAACGCTCATTTTATAAGGAGAAACAAATGGGACGCCCTTTAAATAAAAAATATTTTGCTCAAACAAACATTGGATCAACCGGCGAAGGAGTCGGTGGTGAAGGTGTTGCTAGTATAACAATTGCAGCACCAATCACAGCAGATTTAACAGGAACAATTACAGTTACCTTTTCAGCACCACAGATTCCTGGTGGCGAAACAGCAACAGGTACAGCAGTAGTAGATGGCAATAACGATTTAACAGGTATTATAATTACTAATGCAGGTTCTGGTTACACATCATTACCAACATTTACAGTTGCTGACGGCAACGAAACAGCAACATATACTAGCGGTTCAGGCGGTGTTACTGTTGCACTAACTAGCGGAGCAAGTGCTCGTCAAAATTCTATTACAGTAACAGCTTATATTCCTGCTAGCGGAACAGCTGGCTATATCAGCGGCACTGGCGGAAGTTCAGCCGTCACAGGTGATATTGTACGCCAAGTAGGTAGTGACAAGTATGTTGTTCAAACAGCGCAAGGAATTGGTAGATGTACTTTAGTCACTGATGGTGCAGCCAATGCCGCAGGTGAAATGAATATCACAGCAGCTGATGCAGGCGGCAAAACATATTATGTTTCTAAACTAACTGCTCACAGAGCAAGACTAGTGCCATACGGTGCAGCAGGACACATTTATAGTTCTGGCCAAACTGCTCCATGGTCTTTTGATGCAGCCAGTGGTAGTATTGTTCAAATTACAAATAGATAATAGGTATTAATATGTCAAAGATAGTTAGAGTACAAAATGGCGATTACAAAGTAATAGTCGGCGGAACAAACGCCGCGGGTCATATTGTACTTGATACTTTTCCTGTAGAAGAATTTGATTTTTCTGTAACTTATCAACCATCAACGGTTGTTACTTATTATCAAAAGTTATACAGGGCTCTTCAAGTATCAACTGGTATATTACCAACTAATACTTCCTATTGGGAACAAACAGAGTTTGGTAGTGTTACTATCAAAGGTGATTTAAATGTATTTGGTAATACAACTACAATTGATTCAGAAACTCTAACTATCAAAGACAATATTATCTATTTAAATGTAGGTGAGTCTGGTGACGGTGTAAGTACAGCAGGAACAACTTCAGGATTTCAAATCGATAGAGGAAGTCCGTCGGATGGAAAAGGAGATGTCTCAGTATTATGGAGTGAGACATTACAAAGCGAATATCCCCCAACAGCCGGTACATTTGTTTTTGTTGACTCAACATATATTGCATCAAATCCTACTACATTAAGAAATGCTCTTCGTCCAATTGCTACAAATGCAATTAATTCAGGTGGTGGAGACCTTCAATTAATTTCTTCTGGTAACGGTATTGTTACAGTTGCAGGAACAACAGACTACGAAGACCAAGTTCTTGAGCAAAGACTGGTCGGCGAAACTAGATTCATAAATGCAGTAGGAAGATCGGGTAATGTAGCAACAGTTGTTACATCAACTCCGCATCCTTACTTAACCGGTGACAGAGTTAATGTTGAATGTTATAGTGATACAACATTTAATGCTACTGATGTAAGTATTACAGTAGTTTCATTGACTAGATTTGAATATGCTAATACAGGATCTGATTCAGTTTTAACAGTTGAAAGTGGAATTGTTTTACCAATTATTATTAAAGATGACGATACTATTCCAAACATGAAAGCTGTAGAGCAGTACACATCAACTGCTTTAGCAACTTATGTTTCGGATACTATTAGAAAAAATGATACAAAAATTCAAGTCTATGACGACGGCGCAAGCCCTCCGGGTACAGGTCTTAGTGAAGTTGTAGTTGACATTGATGGCACCTTTGGTGCTAGAAAAGTTGTAATTAATAAGAATGGTTTAAAAGTTGGCAATATCATTATAGATGATAATAATATAGGTAATGACTCAAATGATAACATATTATTTGATTCAGTTTTAAACATACCAACTAGAACAACATTGCCGACTGATCCAAATCCTGGACATGTAAAATTGTATGCTAAGTCACTTCCTGGAAATGGCGGCACTGGATTATTTTTTGTAGCGTTAAACGGTTCGAACCCTAGTATTAATGACGAATTAGTTAGCAAGACAAGAGCATTACTTTACTCATTAATACTCTAAGGATATAAAATGGCAATTAACAGTACACTACTATTAACAACAGATGAAGCTATTAGTCCTTCTGGCATATCTTCAGATATAGCCGTGACTACAATGATATTCTGTAATTTAAATACGCCAGATCCGTCAGATATAACTATTGGTAGACAGTATATAAATGTTTATGTTGTTGAAGCTGCTGGTACACCTGAAGATAGAAATAAAATTGTAAATCAATTACCTATCGACGCAGGAGATACATTTTCATTTAGCACAGAAAGAATTGTTTTATCCCAAGGCGATCTAGTATATGCAAGCACAACTGACGACAACCAAGTCAGTGTAACTATTAGCTATGTGACACTATAATTATGAAATATTTTCGTAGTCAGAACCTTAACTCAAACAATGTTTTAGATCATACAGTCTTTCAAAGATCTGATGGAAACATTGAATTAAATCCAACACAAAAAGTTATCTTAAGAGGTGACTTAGAAATTGTTGACGGTAATATTTCAGGACCAGTTGTAACAAATGTAATGTATGTTACAATGGACGGTGATGATAGTAATGATGGATTCGGTGAAGGTCCTGATCAAGCTAAAAGAACACTTAAAGCGGCTTTAGCAGTAGCTCAACAAGGTACTACTATTTTTGTTAGAAGTGGAGAATACTACGAAGATAATCCTATGGTAGTTCCTCCTAAAGTTAGTATCATTGGTGACAACTTAAGAAGAACTATTGTACGACCTTTAAATGGTCCAGAAACTTATACTATTACAAATATTGTAAAAACTAACGAGTATGTAACAGTTACTACTTTAGAAGCACACGGAAAAAATGTCAGAGACAGAGTTCGTGTTAAATCTACAATAACTGCAATTAATGAAACAGACGCAACATTAACCGCAGTTACTGAATATACAATGACATACAGGCAAGCCGGTACTGACATAACCTCAACAGTTACAAGCGGTACAGTAAAATGGGCACCTGATCTATTCCATGTAAACAGTCAAACTTATATGGCAGGTATGGTTTTTAAAGGCCTTGCTGCACCTGCATATTGTATCAATATCGACAGTGACGCTATTGTTGACACATCACCATATGTGCAAAACTGTTCAAACATTAATGGTCCGTGGATGAGAAACGGAGTAGAATGGTTACCGTTCCAGACCGAACAGCCAGACCTTAATGGTAATATGGTTACAGGTCCAAGACCGTTGCGCGATGATGAAATTCAATTAGGATTAGCAAGTACCTATGGCATAGACGAAGAAGGTGCCGGCGGAGGTATGTTAATTGATGGCGACCGTTATAGTAGCGAAAGTCCTATTAAATCAATGGTTGCTGATGCCTTTACACAAGTTAGTCAAGGTGGAGTAGGATTCCATATTACTAATTTTGGTTACATGCAGTTAGTTAGTTGCTTTGCGGTGTTCTGCTCAAAAGCATTCTATACTACCAAAGGCGGATACTTATCTATCAGTAACTCTGTTATTGACTTTGGTACACAGGGATTTGTTGCAGATGGATATTATTTAGATCCTTATGCTACAGGTAAGATTGTTTCAGATTATTATTCTAGTGTCGGATCTGTGACTGTAGTTACAGAAGGGTCAGGATATGATGGTGTTACTCCGGTAGTTGTTACCATTGATCCTCCAACTTCGCCTGACGGTGTTCAAGCTACTGCTACTGCTAATATAGATACATTTACTGGTAGACTTAATGCAATTACAATTGATAATCCAGGTGGTGGCTACGACTTTGTTCCAAACATAACAATTAGTGGTGGTGGCACATTAGACAACGGTACAGCTATTGCTAACTTAGCTAAAAACAGTACAATTGCAATACATAATCTTCCTAACAAACCTCAAGTTGGAAGTATAATGTTTATTGGTAACGACACCACTGCTTACTATATTTCAAATACTGTAGGAGCAGTAAGTCCGTTTACTTATAATGAAACAAAGTGTCGTCGAGATAGCGGAATAATTTTAGATGGAATATTCTACGATGTTGCCTTAGGTACTAATTATAATTCTGTTACAAACGGTTTATCTTATAGAAGAGGTATGGCAGAAGAAGTTATTGCTAGCCAGTTGACACAAACTGTCGGCGCAATTACTTACCTAAAAGGACAAGCTGAAGTTTCCCTTGCAAATGCTACAGCAATATCTCTAAGCAACGCAGGTTTTGATGAAATTATTGATATTATTGAAAATGGTCCTTCATCGGCAAATGCATTAACATTTACAAATCCGTCAGGTGGCGATCCTAATAAAGCCAATGCTAAAGATTTATTAGTTTTAAACAAGGATTTTATTAGAGCAGAAATAATTGCATGGATTGCTGAACAAATTTCTACAAGTTCTCCACCGTTTACTATAGCATTTACCTATGATACTGCATTGTGTTCAAGAGATGTTGGATACATGATTGATGCATTATGTTATGATATTTTATATGGCGGTAACTTAGGAAGCAGAACAGTAGCTCAAGCATACTTTGAAGGTGTTGTCTCAGTTCTTCCAACTGATCAAGTTGCCCCGACAGTGGCAGCTTGGCAACGATTATCAACAGTTGTACAAGAAGTCATCCAAGAAATTGTAGTAACTACATCACCAACTAATACAGAAACTCAATCATTTAGCGGTAGCCCAGCTACAGCAACAGAAGCATCTGAAGCAGATACTTTGTTACAAATAGTCGAAGATGTAATAGCCGCAGGAAATCTTACCGGGTTACCAGTTGAAAATGCGCCAGTAATAACTTGGGCATCTTCTACAATTCAAACCGCAGTTAATCAATTAGCTGCTGCAAAAAGTTCATTAGTTGACAATACAATATTATTCATCGACGAAGAATACGCATCGGTCTTCACATATGATCAACAAAAATGTAAACGAGATGTAGCAATTATTACAAATGCTGTGTTGACAGACATGATCTTTGATTCAAATTATCAAAGTGTAGCCGCAGGCCTTGCGTATCTAAGAAGCTATTCTAGTAAAGTATTAAGCAGCCAAAAAAATCAAACAATTGCTGGCCTAACAGAAAATAGAGATGCAGTATTAGCGTTGACAACAAATCCTACTGCTATCTCAAGAATTACAACTAATTTTAATTATGTAATTGATATTATTGATAATGGGTTGTCTAGTCTTCCTGCAATAACAATGCCAGCTACTGCAACTGTAAGAGGCGGATTTGCAGAAGCTGCTGCTATATTAAACGCCAACAGAACTTTTATTCAAGATGAAATTTCTGCTTGGATTGCAGTTAACTATCCAACACTATCATACGATGATGCAAAATGTAGGAGAGATATTAGCTACATCATTGATGCACTAAGATACGACTTAATATACGAAGGTAATACTCAGACTGTAAACGCTGCTCTTGCTTATGTCGAGGGAAGTGTTATATCTGGAGAAGTTGAAGAAACTCTACAGGCTTACGAATATTGGAAAAGTATTGTGGGCAAAATTGTTCGAAACGAAGCAATTGATCGAACAATAGGAAATACAACAACTCAAGATGTTTTATTACCAGTTGGATCCCCAGTAGCTGTACCTAATAGTCCTGCAGATGTTGCGGAAAGTTTAATTCAAATTATTATAAACGAATTAGATCACGGCCCTGGATATATTCCAGATCCTGTATCTTATCCAGACTATTCAAAAGGTGATGGAGCGTTAATATCTATCAGAACAAGCATTTATAGTCAAATTACAGATATTCAAGATACTGTTATTAATTACTTAAATGCAACATACGGTGGCTTCATTACTGTTTCTGTATTCCCGGCAATTACATCTGCATTAATTGGAGACTTTGTAAGATTCCACAATGTAAGTACAATTTCTACTGGCGGAACAGCACTTGAATATGTTGGAGCAGGTGTAACTTATAACGCCCTACCATTCTTTGGCGGCGAACCTATTCCAGCAAACGAACGAATTGAAATTAACAACGGAAAATGCTTTACGGTCAGCAATGACCAAGTTGGTAATTATAGAATAGGCGAATTCTTTACAGTTAATGCCTTAACTGGTGCTGTAACAATTGATGCAGAAAACTTAAATCTAAGCGGCTTAGCTGCGATTGGTCCTTTCAAGCGGAACGGTATCCCTGTTGGTGTCCAATTACGAGAAGTCAGCAATAATGACAATTTAATTGCAAGCACCGGCGCACAAGATTCAAATACTGCACCAACACAATCTGCTGTAGCAACTTATGTTGAGAACAGATATCTCAACAAAGTAGGACCAAGTTCACAGACTGTTGCTAGTGAAGTTAATTTTCAAAATGATGTTGAGTTAGATCAAACTTTAACAGTCACCGGAGATTCTACATTTAATGGAAGTGTTGCAGCCGACGGTGGCAATATCACAACAACTCAGACAAGCTTCGATCTTGTAAACGAAAATGCAACTACTGTGAATTTTGCAGGAGATGCGACAACTGTTAATATTGGTGCAATTACTGGTCTTACTACAATAAACAACGATTTAAGAGTAGACGGTGTAGTTGACATTTATGGAACAAACAATCCTGAATACAGTTTAAAAATTAGAGGAGTATCTGGAACAGGCTCTGTGATTGCTGTTGAGACAGCATCTAACGCATCTGGAATAGGTATAGATGCAAGAGACAACTCGTTAACTGGTTATGTTAATTACCATTCAACTGCAAATGAATTTAGATTTAATATATCAGACATTGCAGCAACTACAGTTCAAACTGATGCTTTAGTAATCACTGATACTGGCTTTGTTGAAATTAACAGTAATATTAATTCAACCAGCTCTTCCAATGGAGCGCTAGTAGTTGTTGGCGGTGTTGGTATTGGCGGCGATTTAAATGTTGCCGGAGATCAACAAGTTGATGGTAATTTGGCAGTTGAAGGAACTATTCTATCAACAACCCAGACAAGTTTTGATTTATTAAACACAAGTGTAACAAGTTTAAATTTTGCTAAAGCTGCTACTACTATTGACATAGGTAGTACTACAGGTACTACCATTATCAATCATGATCTAGAAGTTAACGGCAATGTAACACTTGGAGACTCAACAACTGATAGTGTAACTATTAACGGGCAGCTTGATTTGTTAATGCCCGACAATACTGTTAGTGCATTTGAATTAATCGAATCTTCTAACAGTTATTTCAAAGTCGACACTTCAAACGGATTAGAATTAATTACATTTGGATCAACTCCATTAGTTACAGTTCTTAATTCTACTGATGCTACGAATTCATCTACTGCATCTGTAACTTTTGCAGGTGGTGTAGGAATTGCTAAAAAATTATTTGTAGGAACAGATTTAACAGTTGAAGGAAATACTTCTTTAGGCAATGAAGTATCTACAGATAGTTTAGATGTTATAGGTCAAGTTGATGTTTTATTACCGGATAACAATTCAACTTCATTAGTTATTAGAGAAAACCTTAGTGATTACTTAACAGTAGTTACAACTAACACAGATGAAAGTGTTAGTATTGGTACAACTCCAAAATTAAAAGTTTTAAATGTAACCGATAGTACCAGTAAAGATACTGGTGCGTTAATAGTCGAAGGCGGTGCAGGAATTGAGAAAAACTTAACAGTTGGTATTGATCTAACAGTAGATCGAGATGCAACTGTAACAAGAGATTTAGCAGTTAACGGTGGTGATTTAACAACCACAGCAACAACATTTAACTTAATTAATTCTAATGCTACAACTGTAAATTTTGCAGGAGCAGCCACGGCTATTGAAATTGGTGCAGCTACCGGTACTACAAATATTAACAACAATCTTGATGTAGACGGTGATGTTAACATTGACGGCGGCGATTTAACTGTTAGTGCAACTACATTTAATCTTGCAAATACTACAGCAACAACAGTAAATGCGTTTGGCGACGGTACAACAATCACTATCGGAACAACTACTGGGTTAACTAACATCAGACATAATCTTGATGTTGATTTAGACTTAAATGTTGACGGTGGCGACATCACAACCAGCGCAACTACATTTAATTTGATTAATGCTAATGCTACAACTGTAAATTTTGCAGGTGCTAGTACAGCTATTGAAATTGGTGCTGCTAGTGGTACTACTAACATTAATCACAATCTTGATGTTGATTTAGACTTAAATGTTGACGGTGGCGACATCACAACCAGCGCAACTACATTTAATCTATTAAACACCGCAGCAACAACAGTTAATTTTGCAGGCGATGCAACTACAATTGAAATTGGTGCAGCAACAGGCACAACATCAATTAACCACAATTTAACTGTTGACCTTGATGCTACTGTTACAGGTGATCTTGCAGTTAATGGCGGTGATTTAACAACTACAGCGACAACATTTAACTTAATTAATGCAAATGCTACAACTGTAAATTTTGCAGGAGCAGCTACTACATTAAATGTCGGAGCTAACGGAACTATAAACATAGGTACTTCTGGTAGTACAGTAAATATTCAAACTTTAACTTTAGCAACTGATCTTGAAGTTCAATACGGCGGAACAGGAGTTGGAACATTTACTACAAACGGAATTGTCTACGGAAACGGAACAGGAGCTCTACAGGTCACAACACAAAGTGATCCAGGAGGAACAAATGCTACAACTAGCTACGGAGTATTAACAACAGATGCAAGTAATGTACCAGTTTGGACAGATGTAATCGACGGTGGAAGTTATTAATTGGGCGACAGGAGAAATCCTGTCTTGACCCGCAGGGCGACGAAAGTTTTGACCCAACCCTATATAGGATAGTAACATGGCAACTAAAATTAAACATAAGCGCAGTAGCGTATCTGGAAATATTCCCACATCGGGGCAATTAGAAGCAGGCGAATTAGCAATCAATACAGCCGATGGTAAAGTTTTTTTAAAGAAAGACGATACCAGTGTATTAGATATTACTTCTACAATTTTTAAAAATGACACAAGTGTAACCGTAACTGATACTGGATCAGACGGAGCAATTAGTGCTGTAGTTGATAATTTAGAAAAATTAAAAATTGATAGCAGTCAAATTCAGTTAAAACAAACAACTCTAATTGAAAATGCAAGTGAATTACAGTTTAAAGAATTAAGCGGTAGCGGCAGTAACTATGTTGGTTTAAAAGCACCAGATAGCCTAGCAACCAATTACACATTAACACTACCGACTGGTACAGGCGGCACAGGACAGATTTTAAGTACAAATGGACTCGGTGCCTTAGAGTGGTCTGATCCAGATGTGTTTGGTGGCAACAGGATTTATGTAAGTGCTACTAAAGGTAATGATGCAAATGACGGTATAACAGCACCTGTTCAAACATTAAAGCGTGCTCTTCAAGTAGCCAGCGGATATGTCTATTCATCGTTGGGTGTTCCTAATGGAACTAAGGTAGTAGTTCAAGTTGCAGTGGGCGACTATACAGAAAACAACCCGCTTATAGTTCCAGATAATGTTACAGTGCTTGGTGACGGTCTTCGTGCATGTATCATTAGACCAGCGAATGCAAACCAAGATATGCTACGAGTAAGAAATGGTTGCTACTTTGGAGAATTTACTTTTAGAGACGGATTAAGTTCGGGAAGTCCTGCATACACCTGGAACTATGCAGTAGCATTTGACGATCCACTTGATACAACAGTTAGTAGAGTAGGTTATACTTACCTTCCTAGTACTAAACCACTAATTAGTATTTCCCCATACATTCAAAACTGTTCTATCATCAGCTTCTTAGGAGGTAACGGGGTACTAATCGACGGAAGTAAAGTAGTAACACCTAACACTCCAACTGACCCTGTTGAAGTTGAAAGGCCTGTATCCAGTCCTTATCCAGAGCAAGGTAAGTCAATGGTTGCTAACGCCTTTACTATGTTGAGCTTTGGTGGTACAGGTTGGCGTGTAATTAATGAAGCGTATGCTCAGATTGTTAGCTGTTTCCAAATTTTCTTATTAAATGGTGTTTATACACAAAGTGGCGGCTATGTATCTATTACTAACTCAGCTACCAACTTTGGTCTTTACGCACTAAGAGCCAGCGGATACAGCCCAAATAGCTTTGCATTTGATAGAGGCTATATTGGAACAACTGGTGCTAACGGCAGCGTACAGACTATCACTGCGTTTGGTTGGACTAGACCAGCTGGCCCAGTTGAAGAATTTGTTATAAGATTCTACGATCCGTCAACAGAAACAGATTTAACTGACGGGTTTAAAAATACACTTCCTGGATTTTTAGAAGTTGACTTTGATGCTGCAACAGATGTTAATGCATCAACTAATGCATTTAATATCACAACACACGGATTTAATAACGGTGACGCTGTTGTTTATGATTCAAACGGTAATGCCGACATTAATGGCATGTTTAACGGCGATACTTATTTTATCAAATATATTGATGCTGACACCTTTACTCTAACATTTGACGACAGTTTATCTAAAGATGTTGAAATTTATGCAGTCAGCACCGGAACACATACTTTTAGAAAACAAGATTTTGAATTATATGTCAGTGATGTTAGTGAAACACATAGCACATTCCAGGAATTAACATTAACTGGTGGTCCTTTTGTAAGTTTTACAACAGGAGATGTAATTGAAGGTTTAACAGCAGGCCTTCCGAACAACGCATATGTTTATAGTTGGGACAGCGGTACAAGTAAACTAATTGTTTCTGTAAACAAAGTTACAATTGGTATTAGCCAAGTTAGAAACATATTCTTATCTAGTTCAACTATTACCAAAGTTGGATCTACAACAGTTAGCTATACCGTAACCGGGGTGTCCGCAAGAACAGACTTACATGCAGCTACCTTTGAAATCCAACCAACATTAGTTGGCGGATTAATGATCGATACTGCAAACTTGCCAGGTAAGAAAATTTTCTTCCATAGACCAAGTATTAGTAACAGCTCAAGTCACACTTGGGAATATGCAGGTTCTGGTACAGACTATAATGCGTTACCACAAAACGGCGGCCAAACTGTAGAAAGATATGAACAGTATGCAGAGAACGCAGGACGAGTTTATACTTCTGGTACAAACGAATTAGGTGACTTTAAAGTTGGTGACTTCATTACTGCTTATAACAGAACAGGTAACATTACATTTAGAAATAAAGTAACAGTTGACACTCTTGATGTCTTAAGATTAGGTGTTAGTGATATTATTATTACTGCTATCAGTACAGACATCGACTTAGGTGAAAATGAAATTGGCGGACCAAGCGACGAAAGATTAAGCACACAATTAGCTATGTGGAGCTATGCAAATAATCGTCTTGGCGCATTTATTGATAAATCAGTAACTACATCGGCTATTCCAGGTTCGCTAGTTCAATTAAACTCAAACGGACAAATTAATACAGACTTAATTCCTACACAGCGTAACTTTACTAGTTTTATAAGTCAAGGTTATAGAAGTAGATTAAATCAAATTAATAATATTCCTGCTAGCGATATGCAAGCAGGAGACATCGCAACTGAAAATTTTGAACAAGTTGAATTAACATTAGACGGTACTTTAGGAACAAGTTTTAGCGATGGTGATACAGTTGTTCAAGCAGTAACAGGAGCAACTGGTATTTTAAAAGGAGACTATTCGTCTAGCTCGACAGAAATTATTGTTGCTAGTGTTTACGGAACTTTTAGTGCAAGTTTTTCTACCGGCGCTGCAAATACTTTAACTATTGCTGGAACAGCAACTGGCAGATATCCAACTTTAGTAGGAACTGAAGATGCTTCAAGTGCTAACTACTTTTTAAGAGGAGCAACCAGCAGCCAGTATCTATTGTTACCAAACAGTGGAACTTATACTTTCACAGATGCATCTATCAGCACTGCATTTAGATATAACAATTATGCATATTTAAAAACCACCAGCGCACATAATTTAGTTACTGGCAATCAAGTTAAAATTGATGCCGCATCGGCAAGTTTTGATGCTATTCCTTTTGTAACAGTTTTAGATAGTGACGAGTTTTATTATACTAATACTGCATCAGATAGTGCAACTAGCGCCAGCACTACAGCAACAGCTACATTAGCTGGCGCATCTAGCGCACTTACTATGACCGGTAGTGTTACCGCAGCAGCACTAACTGGAACTATTAGCACTGGTGACTTTGTATTTGATGTAGCAGGAACAATACCTAAAGGTTCTAAGATTACCGCAGTTAACATGAGCGTTGATCCAAGAACATTTACTATTACTTTTCCTACAGCATCAACAGTATCGGCAACATCTACAGCTCAATTAAACTTTTTTACGCCAGCTGCTGAAACCGGTACAGTAAAAAGTGTAATTACAGCAGCCGACTCTTTAAGTCAAGGTGTTTACTCTGAATTAAGGAAAGGCGTACTAACTTCAGTTAACAATCTAGGGTTAACTGGTGGTACTGGATATGTCCCAGGAATATACACTAGAGTACCATTAACTAATGTTACAGGTTCTGGTTCAGGCGCCCTTGCAGATATTACAGTTAGTAGTACGGGAGCAGTTACCGATGTAGATTTAGTATTTGGAGGTATTGGGTATGTTTCCGGAAGCAATCTAAGTGCTAGCAACACAAACCTAGGTGGTACAGGTGCTAACTTCCAAATAACAACAACAGGTGTTGAACAAAGAGTATATATTGACATTACTGGCGGCCAACTATTTGTTGCAACTGGTACGGCTCCTGACTTTGCTGAAGATAATGTAGCAAGTTCGTTTACTATTACTTCTACAGCATCGTCTACCCAGACATTCGACGCAGCTCCAACCGGATCCGGCGGAGCTGTTGATTATGGAACTAATTATATTACAATTGCTTCGCACGGATATGGTAACGGTGACCCAGTAGTATATGATCCAGGCGCTAACCCTGCAATGGGCGGCCTAACAGCACTGAATGTTTATTATGTAAAAGTAGTTAACTCTAACACAATTCAATTGTGTGCAACTTATAATGTTGCATCGGTTGCTGCTCTTGCACTAGGGCCAAGTTCAACTGGTACGCACAGTTTAATTAGATATGCCATTAACTTAACCGACAACAGCATTTATTCTGCTGCTCACGGTTTAAGTACAGGCGATGCAGTTAGAATTACCGGTAGTGATTTATTTGAAGTAACTAGCGTTGAAGTCCCTGATCAAACAAGATACTTTGTAGGTAGTATAACAACTAATAGTTTTACCTTACACGAATTAAGAGCCGACGCATTACTAAGTGTAAACGGAAATGATACTAATGCAGCCGACATAACTGCAAGAGGAACCGGATCAGCTACTTTTGTTGTACAAAATGTTCAAATTAACGGTACAGTAAACACAAGTAGTAAAACTATAACAAACTGGAACAGTCTAGTTTCTACCAATATCGATGCAAGTAATATTATTTCTGGTGTTATTGCAACATCAAGATTAGCAGGCGGCACTGCAAGTTCAGATACTTTCTTAAGAGGAGATAGTACTTGGGCAACAGCAGTTAAAAGTGTTGCAGTAGCTTCGGGATCTGCTTTAACTGCACTAGGTAGCGGGTCAAGTCCGTATTACGGCGATATTACAATTGATGTAATCAAAGCAGATAGTGCCGGTGGTGGCGGCGGATATTCTAGTCTTGGTGTAGCAAGTTTTAATACTACTCAGTTTGCAGTTGGTACAGGTGATGCATTAACTGCTGGACAAGTATACATTAAAAACGGTGTAGTTGATGCTGGAACTTTAGATACTTACGACAGTAGTTATTTCTTAAATCCTGCTAACCTTACTAGTGCTGTTCCTCCTAACAAGGGCGGAACAGGGTTGTTTAACTATGCAATTGGCGACATGTTATATGCAACAGGTCCTGCTACAATTAATACTCTTCAAATTAGTTTGACAGACTCTGTTTTAACTAGTGCAGGCACAGCACCTCAATGGAGCACTGGACTAAGTTTAGGGAAAGGAATAGCTTTAACCGGAGCAGAAGTATCCACTTCTACAACTAGTGCAAGTTCTATTTTTAACTCTAACACTAAATCTTTAGCAATTGGCGGAGCAGCTTCAAGCGTAACAATTGGTGCTAGCAGTGCAAGTGAAAGTTTAACTAGTTACATTAAGAGTTACACTACTAGTGGAAGTGCATCAACTACTGTAACAGTTACTATTGGACTTGTAGCAACTGTAGCTTCTGTAAGTAGAAGCACAAATACTTCTACAATTACAACTACTGCTAATCACGGATTGACTACCGGTGATACTGTAACTATTGTAACAACAGCACCAGACTCGACATTTAATACTATAAATGCAAGTGTAACTGTTACAGGATTAACAACATTTACCTATGCAAATACAGGAGCAAACTTAGGAACTACTGTAGGTAACGGTAGTGTGTTTATTGGAAGTCACGGCGTTGCTTTGTCTACTAGTGTAGTTGCAGGAGCCACAAGCCTAGTGTTTGCCAGTGTTGTAAATATTAGAGTTGGACAAGTAGTAAGTGGTAGTGCAAGTATTCCATCTGGCACTTATGTAAATGGTATTAGTGGCACAACTGTATTTTTAAGTAGCTCATTAACTAATTCAATATTAGCAGCAACCGCTATTATTTTTACAGAAACACCAAGAAGTTTAGGTCTAAACACTGGAGATCAAATTACTGTAGCAAGTTCGGGAATTTCTAATTTAGATGGAACTTGGCCTGTAACTGGTGCAACATTAACATCAACTGCATTTACAATTAAAACATCTAGTAGTGTAACTGCAACTAATGCGCCAAGAGTAGGAACTTTAGTTAAACTTAACACATTAGTACTAAAAAATAGAAATGTAACTTTTGGTAGCAGCGAAGCAAGCTCTTCGCCAATTGCGGCTAATTTAAAAGGTGAAAACGCAGTAGGCACTAATATTGCTGCCGCTGACTTTACTATTACTCCTGGTTTAGCAACTGGTACAGGCTCAAGTGGTAACTTTATTGTTAAAACTGGAACAACAGGTTCTAGCGGAGATACTACTCAAACAGCAACTACTAGGTTAACTATTGCAAATGGTACAGGTCTAGCAACTTTTGCTAATAGTGTAAGTGTAACATCTGATTTAACAATTGGGTCAGCCCTCACTCTAAATCATTCGTTAACTGAAACTACAGAAGTAACCGGAATAGGAACAACTGCAACACTAATTGATGGTTGGGCTATTGCTACTTATAGAAGTGTAAAATGTTCTGTACAGATAACTTGCACAGCAGGAACAGATGCTAATACCTATCAAACTAGTGAAATTTTAATTATTCACAACGGCACAACTGCAACAATGACAGAATATGCTGTTGTAAAAACTGGTTCTAACGAATTAGCAACATTTACCGCAGATATAAGCGGAGGAAATTTTAGATTATTAGCAGCAGCAGGTACAGGTAACACTATTAAAGTTAAACTACATGCAGTAGCATTAACACTCTAATAAATATTAACATAACGGTGGAGAGGGAAACCGAATGGCAACAATTGATTTCGTCGTAAAGAACGGCCTCGTAGTTAACGAGGACGCATTAATTAAAGATACTACTGATAGTAGTAGTAAAGATACTGGAGCACTGATCGTTGAAGGTGGTGTCGGTATAGAGAAAAAACTCTATGTAGGTACTGATTTAGCAGTTGGTTCTAATACAACATTAACAGGTGATCTTGCAGTTAACGGTGGTGATTTAACAACCACAGCAACAACATTTAATTTATTAAACGCTACAGCAACTAGTGTAAATTTTGCAGGCGCGGCCACAGCATTAGAAATAGGTGCAGCTACCGGTACTACAAATATTAACAACAATCTTGATGTAGATGGTGATGTTAATGTTGATGGGGGCGATATCACAACTAGTGCAACTACATTTGGATTGATCGATACAACTGCCACCACTGTAAATTTTGCTGGCGCAGCCACAACTGGAAATTTTGGATACGACGGAACCGCAGCCAGTACTACAAATATAAGTACCGGTGTTGTAGCAGCTTCAACTATTAAAACAGTAAATCTAGGAACAGGTGGTGCAGCTAGCTCAACTTCAAATATTAATCTTGGAAGTTCGAATGGCGGCACTACAACTATTAACAGTCCTAGCACAGTAGCCAGTGGTGATCTTGCCGTTAATGGCGGCGACATTACAACTAATCAAACTAGTTTTAATTTATTAAACACTACAGCGACTACAGTTAATTTTGCTGGTGCAGCTACTACACTTGAGATTGGTGCAGCTACTGGCACTACAAACATTAATAATAATCTTGATGTAGACTTAGATTTAAATGTTGATGGTGGTGATATTACGACCAGTGCAGCAACATTTAATTTAATTAATACTACGGCAACTAGTGTAAATTTTGCAGGGGCGGCCACAGCTATTGAGATAGGCGCAGCTACCGGTACTACAAATATTAACAACAATCTTGATGTAGATGGTGATGTTAATATTGATGGAGGTGATTTAACAGTTTCAACATCAACATTTAATCTTGCAAACACTAATGCAACTACTGTAAATTTTGCAGGTTCTGCAACTAGTATTGTAATGTCTGCAACTAGCGGTACTACACAAGTTAGAAACAACTTAGATGTTGATTTAGACTTAAATGTTGACGGTGGTGATATTACAACCAGTGCAGCAACATTTAATTTGATTAATTCTAATGCTACAACTGTAAATTTTGCACAAGCCGGCACAACAATTAGTATAGGAGCAACTAGCGGAACTACTACTGTTAGAAATAATTTTGCAGTTAACGGTAATACAACATTAGGCGATGCAGTTGGAGACACTGTTACAATTAATGCAGGAACACTTAGCTTACCTAATAATATTACATTTTCTACAGACGATGCTACTACAGCAGGTATAACATCGCCATTAACATTAGGACACACTACATCAGGAACTCCGGCTGTTGGAATAGGTACCGGATTACAGTTCTTAACAGAGACAGCAGCAGGAAATAACGAAATAGGCATGCGTATTGATGCAGTAACTACCGACATTGCTTCTGCTTCTGAAGATTTTGATTTTGTCTTGGGATTAATGCAAAACGGAGCAGCAGTTACCGAAAAATTTAGGGTATCTAGTGCAGGCAACGGAACTATTGTTGGTGATTTCTCAGTAAATGGCGGCGCCCTAACTACTAATCAAACCAGTTTTAACATTATTAACACTACAGCAACAACTGTTAATGCATTCGGCATTGCAACAACATTAAATATTGGAGCTGGCACTAACTCTGCACAAACTGTAACAGTGGGTAGCGGCACAGGAGCAAGCACTTATAATTTTGGTACAGGATCAACTGCATCAGGAAATACTAAAACAATTAATGTTGGAACTAATGGTGCCAGCGGCAGCACTACAAATATTATTGTCGGAGTATCTACAGGTGGCACACTAACATTAAATAGTCCTGCAATAACAGTAAACGGTCAAGCAACATTCCCAAGTGCTATAGCTAATAGACCTATACTACCTGGTGGTTTTATTGGAATGGCTACTGGAGATGCTGATGTAGATATCTGGGGAATTTCCGAAGATTACTACCCTAGTCACGGTACCGCTGGCAATGCTTGGGGTATTCGTTGGGCAGCAACTCCTAATGAAATACAATTTGTAGGTGGCGGCACATCGAGACATATTTTTGATCTTGATGCAGGAGATTTTACTACTACAGGTATTATTACTAGCGGAACTAGTATTGCAGCTACTACAGATATAACAGCAGGCAGTGTTAGTCGAGCAGCTAACACTTTTATTAGAGCTCTAGCCGGCGATAGTAATACAGCAGGATTTGAAGCATACGGTTCAAGTCAAGGTACAGGATATGTATTTGTAGGACAGAGTAGTGCGTATGGAGGTGGTGTTTCTTACAACGGTGACGGCAGTCCTTCATTTGCCTCTGGAGAAACCGCAGATTTTGTATCTTTTTACAGAATGGACAATGGAACTAGGACTGTTGTGTTTGATTATAGCTACGGTGGCAACAGTGTATTTTTTAAAGGCGGCATTTTTACAGCATCGGGTGTAACAAATGCTGCCGGATCTGTAATTAGAGCAAGATACGACACTTCAGATAGTTACAGTTCAGACCACGGTTGGAATTTTATACAATTTGGTAATAACGGTGACAACTTTGTCATCGGTGGTAAAACAGCAGTAGGCGGTAATTTAAAATTTGTTGTTAATCAGACCAATGCAACTACTGGCGGAAATAATCCAACAATTAACGGAACCCTAGCATTAACTCTAGCATCGGGCGGTACAGCTACATTTGGTACAAGTTCTGCTGTACAGATCAGTGTTGATACAAGCGACGCACTTGATTTTACCGCTAGTTCAACAAATGATGACAGAGGTATAAGTTTCAATGGTCGAGCAGCAGTTACCGCAGATTACAACGACGGATATTTGAGATTAAACAACAGTAGTGAATTTAGTAACGGTGTTTACATTGCCAATTATCTTGGCATTGCAGCCGGCGCAAACACTTCTTATAGATTAACAGTTGGTAGCTCAGGTGATGCTAAAATTGTTCTAAATGGTTCAACTAACCCATATATTCGTTGGCAAGAAGGATCAACTGACAAATTTTATATACAGTGGAGTTCAAGTTTAGCAGCACCATACTATGACAATACTGCCAGCAACTATCATTATTTTAATGTAACTGGTACTGGTGGTTTAATACTAAGAACCAGCGGAACTACCAGAGGTTACTTATATTGGACTACTGGCAATGAAGTCGGTTTATTAGACGAAGGCGGCAGCTGGGCAATCAGACATGCAAATGACAGCCATACGGAATTCTACGATGCTAACGAATCAATGTTTGCAATTGGCGTGGGCGGTATTAGCGGCGACTATGGCAGTGTGCAAACTAACGGTAGTGGTAAAAACTCATGGGAAGGTTACAGTATTAATGGTCGTTGCGTATTCATGCACGATGGTGGTAATGACTGGGGTATCTATGACGATGTCAACAATCAATGGATGATTTACGGCCAAGGTTTTGGAACAACTAGATATGTTGACTTAAGATACAACGGTAATGTTCGATTATCAACTAATAGTGCCGGTGTTGATGTAGTTGGACTATTAACTGCGACAACTAAGAGCTTCTTGATTGACCATCCAACTAAAGAAGGCATGAAGTTACAATATGCCTGTCTAGAAGGTCCAGAAAATGGTGTTTATGTTCGCGGTAAATTAGAAGCAGAGTCAGTAATTGAGTTACCAGACTACTGGGTAGGACTTGTTCACAGTGATAGCATTACTGTTAATCTAACACCTGCTGGTGCAGGACAACAATTATATGTTGATCGTATTGAAGATAACTGTGTGTATGTTGTTAATGAAACAGGCAAACCTATTAAATGTTTTTACACAGTGTATGGCGAGCGTAAAGATGTTGACAATTTAAAGGTAGAAATTGATGACTAATCAAGATTACGAATTAGCAAGTCAGGCAATAGATGCTTTTCGTAGAGGGCAGTATTTAACTTTGCATGAGTCTTGTCAGTCTGTTGGCGCAAATTTATCACTGGCAAATATTATGTTTGGTAATGAATCAATAGTAACTAGTGAAGAATTTGTCGACGAAACAACAAGAAAGACACGAACTGAAATTTGTAATAGCTGCGATAAACTTTCGACAGTTGGAAATAAAACTTGTAATGTTTGTGTTTGTCCCATCGAAGTTATAACTAATATGAAGTTTAAAGAATGTCCGATAGGAAAATGGTAACATGTCAATTAACTATAACACATCAATACCTACCGGACACTTACAGTTGTTGTTAGATGCTAGCAACAGAAGAAGTTATAATGGTAAACGAAGTTTAATTAATTGGGATTCATGGACTGCTGGATCCGGTGGCGCCTCAGGCTACGGTGCTAACGGTAGTACAGTTGAAAACGAGCGATTATCGGCTGCCGATCCTTGGGGTTACAATAATATTGTTTGGGAAACAAGGCCAACCGGGACTACAGATGCAGACGGCGGATGGAATACCGATTGGATTAATATAGATAGAAGTAAGCTATATAGGTTTAGTGTATGGGTTAGGCGAACAAGTTCAACCACAGGCGGAACATTTTATTTTGGAATGTATGCCAACGGTGACGGTTCTAGAAGAACAGACAACAGTGCAGTTGAAGGTAACGCATATTGGGATTGTAGAAATATTTCGTGGATGACACAAAATCAGTGGTACTTAGTTGTAGGCCATGTATATCCTTACAATACAACCTATACAGGAAGACATCCAGATAGCGGCACCTACACCACAACTGGAAGATTTGGTGATGTCAACGGGTGTAATATAGGATCAGGAGATTTAAAATGGAGTGCAAATAGCACTCAAGGTCTTCATAGAACTTATCATTATTACTGCCCTGATGCAACTAGTAGACTTCAGTTTTATCAGCCACGCATAGATTTAATAGACGGAACAGAGCCAACTATAGATGATTTGTTAAAAAATGCTGAAAGCACTTGGTATGATGTCAGTGGGTATAACAGACATTTTACTTGGCAGACAACTCCTGTGTTTACTAGAAGTAGTAATGCATCATATTTCTCAACAGTTGACAGACGAGCTACAGGACCTGCTTCAAATAGTTTTAATGTTAACAACGGCACAGGTTATACTATTTTTATGATTTCAACTACTGATGTAGATAATTCAAACGGTGCTTTTAAATTTTATAACACCAACGGTAAAAATGGATCTAGTACCAGCAGAGGAATTTTTTTACATCCGGGCTGGTCAAACTATACTATGTATTTTGATCAATCAACTTGTTGTAATGCTGACCAAAGAACACAATATACATTTACGCTATCAGACATGAGAAATTTTAGAGTATGGACTTTTAGGTCAAGATTATACGATAGAAGTATTTTCATGAATGGTGTTAATTATATTAACAATACAACTTATGCAGGAAATATTAACTTAGGCTCTGCAACAGCCGATATTTCTAATGTAGACGAATACGCTTCATGGAACGGAAAATTACTTTATTTTTCTATGTATAACACAGGCCTTGATGATTCAACAGTATTGTCAATTTCAAACTCACTTAGAGGAAGGTTTGGTATATGAGTATCGGTAATAATACTAATATAATTACAGACGGCCTAGTTTTTAACTTTGACATAGGCGCACCTTCTTCTTATGAAGGACCCGCTATTAGAAATGTTGCAAGCGAATTAGTTCCTCAATACAACACTTCGTCTGCACTATTTCATATGGTTCCGGGAACAGAGCGCTGTTATATACCAACTCTAGGTTATATGGATGTCAGTTATACTGATATGTATAATGACTATGGTGGTGGCTCGGGTAGTTGCTGTCCTAGTCCTTATAGGTATGGGAATAGTTTATCTGTTAGCGGTAGTACAGTATACACCTATGCAATAGTTTATAAAAGTGTTAATAGATATACACACCCAAACTATATGTATCACTATGAATACAATTCTTCGGGTACATACTTAACAGAATTTGGTGTACATAGTACTGGTAGTGAAACACATTTAGGCGACGGTTGGTATTGGGCATATAATACTTTTACTAGCCAACCAACCGCAGCTACATTTAACACAGGTTGTTGGATGTACCAATACGCAACATGGAACAGATTATATATTGCAAAAGTCTTAATTGCAGCAGGAAATTATACCAGTCTGCATCCAAGATTCTGGCCAGCAGTAGGAACTACTAGAAGTCAAACAACTGCACTAAAAGACATGGCAAGAAACGGCACAGTAAATTTAAACAGTGTAACTTATGCCAGTGACGGAACTCTTAGTTTTAATGGTAGTGGAAATTATATAACATATACACCAAACAGTCGATTTCCTATGCACTGCTTAGACATATGGTTCTACAATAATAATGCAATTCCAAATAACGACACTTCTATCGGTGGCCCTACGACATATCAAAGCCTAGTTCAATTTAACGGCTTAAATACTCTCGGGGTAAACTTTGGTGCATGGACAGGTAGTATGACCAATGAAGCTATACATATTTGGACCTATAATCCAGCAACTACTTACTCTGCAACTTATAACCAAACTGCTGCCGCAGTAGGATGGCATAATGTAGTCTTCAATTGGAACGGCGGAAGTTATGATATATGGCTCGACGGTGTAAAAACTACAACTTACGCACAGTCAGGAAATGGACACTCACTTTTACAAGAAATTAATTCAAGTATTAGGTTCGGAGGCAATGTAAACGACAACTATTATTTCAATGGAAAAATTGCCGCAGCTAAATCATATAACAGATCGCTGTCTGATTTTGAAGTTAGACAGAATTTTAATTCATTGAGAGGAAGGTACGGATTATGAGCGCAGGAACCGGCCTTGCAACTAGCCAAAATTTAATATTTCATATAGATATGGATAATCCCAGATCCTTTAAAGGATCTGCTTCTACAAATTTAGTGTACAGTGGAAATGTGCATGGTTGGCCAACAATCGGTAACGGCTGGGGAACCTATAATACTAATCAGTATAATGGGGGGTCTTATTTTAGTATAGGAGCAATTGCACTAGTATCTGGCAATATGGTTACAACAGCAACAGCCCATCCGCTGAGAACATACGATGTAGTTACACCTCAGACTACTGGCGGAGGTGTAACCGCCGGAACTAATTATGTTGTAAGAAAATGGTCTAGTACAACTTTTAGTTTACACTCATATAACGGCAGTCAAGACGGATCAGCCGGATTGTCAGTGTTAGATTCTATACATAACGATACTAGAATAAGTATAAACTCTGTTAGTTTTCCGACTAGCTGGTGGGGACCTCCTCACTTACCTAATGCCGGACTTATTAAACAAGTTATTCCTAACGGATTTAATCATCGTGGAAAAATTCATGACTGTCTACGAATGTATTATTATAGACCAGATGGTGTCAAAGACGCAATAGCATACGGAGTTTATCCTGCATGGGTTGCTGGCAACAATTATACAACGAGTTTTTGGTATCGAGCAGCAACACCTAACGCCGTAGGAACAAGAATAGATTTCTCAAGATGGACTAACGGTAATAGCTCAGGAGCTTCATTTAATCTAGGAGCAACTTGGCAAAAGTTTGATTGGACTACTGCTAACACACAAACAGCTGGAACTAATTATTACTGGTTCGACGGCGGCGGCCCAACTATGTATGCTTGGGATATTGCAGAAATATCTTCATATGTTGGATCTACAATTAGTGAATATAGTTCTTCAGATATACCAAGAACAAGCACACAAGAAATAATAGATTTGACTGGTAATTATGTTTGCACACCTAGCAACTTAGTTTATACAAATACTTCGGCAACATTAAGCGAGTCTGGTGCAAGTACTATTAATACAAACTTACCGTTAACAACACTGGCTGCTAAATCTAGTTTTACATTAGAAGTATGGATGAGAATTACAGCATTTCCTACCGCAGCACCAGCTAACGGCTACGGTAGTACTACTAGAAAAGGAGTAGTGTTAGGAGCTACTTATTATTCTGGAACTGCAATATATTGGACAGGAAACAGTACCGGAACATCTATGCAGGTTTACGGATTTATAAGGGGTGATGATGCTTATAGAAATACAGGATTATATTCTATGAGTACCAATACATATTACCATGTAGTTGTAACTAACGACCAAGTTGCGGGAACTTTAAATTTATATATCAATGGCGATCTTTATAGTTCTACTACTAGTGCTACTTTAGATTATAATGCAGGTAATGCAGCTGGCGCAGGTAATATAGGAATTAATCGACCTCAGGTAGACGGAGGCGGAACTGAAAACTATTCTTATATAAACGGAACAGTAAATGTTGCTAAAGTCTACACCAGAGCATTAACTGCTAGCGATGTTAAACAAAACTTTGCAGCATTACGCGGCAGATTTGGAATATAAATAACTTGAGAGAAAAACATGGCACATTCAGATAAAAATATAGTTATTACACCAGCAAGAAGCGATAGTACACAAGATCCTAAGATTGTGTTTAGCGGCGCAGATGCTAGTACTGGCGCACAAAATATTACATTAAGAGTTTATCCGTCTAACAGCGGAACTTTAAGTTTTGAAGGCAGTGCAGGACAGTTATTTTCAATAACAAATAGCATGTCCGGTACAATTTTTAGTGTTAACGATGTGTCTGGAGTACCTACTATTGAAGTAACCGATGCAGGTCTTATTAGATTAGGGCAATTTAATGGATTTGTGGCATTTGGTAACAGCACATCAGTAGCAGCAGCAGGTAGCACTCAAGCAACTGCTACATTATTAACTAGACAAATTAATTTAATTACCAGTGGTAGTGGCGGTGTTTTATTACCTGTGCCAGTAGGCGGCGAGCGGGTATTTGTTCGTAACAACTTAGGTAGCAATATTACAGTTTATCCTAATTCGGGAGGATCTATTAACAGCGGATCTACAAATGCCGGAGTAACCTTGTCGGCTGGTTCTGGACTAGAGTATATTGCATGTAGCCCAACACTTTGGTACACACCAAATGCAACCTATGCTTAAATTAAGTCTATTAAATCAAAAATTGTCTGCAATTTTGTTCTAACAATTTTACTGGAAAAACTATTACGCAACCCCTGATGTAAGGGCTTTGGAGACCATTCTAGGGTTGCCCAAGCCCAGCCACTGTGTTCATTGCTTAGGTTAGGAATAAATTCAGTTTTTACTACACATAGATAAGTGTGAAAATTAAAAACTTTATCATTGCTTACAAAAGTCTCAAGAGGAATAGTTTTAATAATTTCTGGAACAGCGCCAATTTCTTCTTGTATTTCTCTTAATAGACCTTGCCAAGGTGTTTCAGTATCTTCATTTGTACCACCTACTAGACTCCAAGTTCCCTGGTGCTTTCCATGAGCTTTTTGAAGTAGTAAAAATTTTTTAGTATCTTTGCTATAAAACAATGCACCGCTGCATACAATACGATCTTTAGAGTTCAATTCTCCATTCTCCTCTACGATACTCGCCCTCAAAACTCTTGCTCCAACTTACTCCGTTCCACTTATACTGTGTGCCAGTAAATAGATTTGTCAAATAAATTAATAAATCTGCACTTTCGCCGGCACTAAACATAATATTCCATTTAGCTCCGTCCCATTCAATGACATCATTTGCTTCAGCAATAAAGTCACTACCGTCACTGTTTTTCCATGCATCTGGACCATCTTCGTTCATATAAAGTTCGTACGATATTTCGTTGTCATAAGGCACAGGAGTATCAAGTGTAATCACATAATTTCCGTTATCGATATTATCCGGAATCCTTAAACTTCCACTGCCAACTTCGATGCTATTAACAAATACTTTATGATCATTAACTTTTCTATGTAAAATATTTGTGTTGATTTTTTGTGTAAGTTTATCTGTTACAAGAGTATCTCTTACCCCGCCGCCAATGTCATCTAAAATTAAATATCTTGTTCCTGGAACTACATTACTAGGTTTAGTCTTTTGCGGATCAATAATAGCATCAAATGTTCCTAAACTTGCTCGATATGCAGAACTAATAGTAGAATTTGTAGGATATGTATCAGTGTCCCAATTAACAACCATTAGAGATTCGTCTAACGGATTAATTGTAACAAATCCCACAACATAAGTTCCATCCGGTTGTCTTAGATAAATTCTACTCAACCCTGGTCTATAAACATCTGGATTTTGTTGAATTAACATTTGCCAAGCAAGGTATTCTCCCTCACTGCTTATAAGTCGAATTTGGCCCTCCGATACTTCTATATCATAATTTCCAATAGTTACTGCCTGACTTAGGTAGGGACTACTAGTAGTTAAATCAGCATAAGTCATATTATTGTCAGCACCAAACCCATCGACATACGAATCGTCATTTCCATTTATACCACCTAAAATACTAGTAACAACACTGGTAATGACGCCCAGTCTCTTGACTTTAGCCGGCGGGCTGATATAGATTGGAGTTATTAAAGTTAATGATGCAATATCTATTTCAACATTAGTTCCTGTAGGAATAGTTCTAGAACTAAAAGTTACATCACTTAGGTCGACTACAGTTAAACTAGTCCAATCAACATAATTGTCTGTTGTCTGAATTTCTAAACTAGGATTGAACAGCATTAAAATCTGTTCTAGCATTTGTAATTTTTGATCAGTGTTAGAACTTAGAATGTCAACTTTTACTGTCATTTTGTACGGTGTTGGCATCAATCTTTCAACAGTATAATTGTTTCCTTGGGCGCTGTTGTAAGTAAGACCGTCGTCGTCTATGGCTCGTTCTCTAATATTAATTTTTCCAACATAAGTTGCATCACCTAATCTTGATGTATCTAATTCTAAGTCAGTAATATATACAGCAATTCTAGGCGCACTCTGCACAATGTTTTCACTATTTTGTCCAGTAATAAATGCTACCTGTCTGTCAGAGTCTCCGTACATTACAGGTACTCTTACTAAAGTACCATCTCCATACTTAACTACAAAGTTACTTAAAAGTCTAATAATTTGTAGAAGGTATCGTCTTATTTGTCCATCATAAAAAAATTGCATTATAAATCTGCCTTAGGTTTAAGAGCTTTAGAAAGAGCTACTTTTTGTTCTACTGAGCTAGAGTATAATTTCCATTCAATTTGCGATCCTGCCGGAACCTCATTAAATGTAATTAGGGCCTTGCCGCCAGCTCCATTTGTAACTTCTGCGGCCATAAAAGGTGTTCCTGATATTGAAGTAACAGCATACATTCCTTCTACATAAGTGTATGTAGTCTGCACGCTAGTAGCAGTTGACGAAACATTAAACAAGTCACTGCCTAATAGATTAACACCAGTTCTTTGATTATTATTAATAAATGAAGTTTTGTAAGTTGTTCTAGTATCAGTGTTAGTCATAGTAGTTCTTACAGCATCTTCCCGTTTAATCCATCGAGATCCGTCAAATCTATAAAGTCTATTAGGCATAAAATCTGTTCTTAAGAAATAATCGCCTTCAATAGGGCCTGCCGGAAAAGAAATACCATGACCAAAATCTACTCCGTTTGGTGGTACACCATCTCCTGTTAGATAACCCTGGTATCCGTCTCGTTTTGGCCTATCCATGATCCTACTGGCATCGAGACTAGTACTTGATGCATCGGGTGGACTAGTTGAATCGTCCGCAGTTATTAAAGCAGCATTCCCCCTAGCATCAACTGCTAGAGTAAAAAAGTGTTGAGTTTCGTAACCGCTTTGAGGAGCATCGGCCTCTGCTTGGGCTAAAACAGAATCGTTGATTTCTAAGTTTTTGTTGTATGTGCTTAAAATATCTTTAAGTGTTGTTTCTGTTTCTTCGCCTGTAACAGGATCTACAATCTTCTGATCAAATATATCTTTATACTGTTGGCTATCCATTATTTTTGTAAGTTTTAACCTATACAAGTGAGGATACCATGTAGGACTAAATCCTTCTGCTGCACGACCAACATCACTAATAACAAAGTATCTTGGTAAACTTACATCAAAATCATTAAGTGCAAATTCGTCTTTTAAGTGCGGAACTTCAATAACATCACCACTTAATGGTTTACGACCAACAGTTTTAATAAAGTCGTTAATATGTATAGTCATGTACAGAGTATCGTTATCAATAAAAAGTCCAAATTGACTTAGGTTAAAATCTATATCTTGTACATTATAGACGCCACGAACTTTGTATATACTAGGGTCGTATTTTCGATCACGATTTTCTAACAATAATAGGTCTTGTATATTTGTCTCTTTTAATGCATCATAATGGGGCTGATCAGCAGTTGCATTTTCTTCATCTGTATTGACTCCTATGTACTTGTGTACATACAAGTCAGTACCCCCAATTTGGAACATTTCGCTGGCTTGCCGATCTATAAATTTATAGTCGTTGCCTTTTTCTGGACGGTAAAGTGATAATCGTGGCATAGTACAATATTTATCGATAAATATAATGGGAGATCCAAATGTCCGATATAAATCCTCAAGCAGAAAGACAAAAAGTATACGATTATTGCCGCACTATGCTAGGTGACGGTATGATTGATGTTGAGTTAGACCCAATTCACTACGAGACTGCTTTAAGTAGAACAATAGCAAAATTTAGACAAAGAAGTAATCATGCAGTTGAAGAAAGCTACATGTTCATGCAGTTAGAAAAGGATAAAAATGACTACAAATTACCAGACGAAGTTATTTTTGTACAGAGCGTATTTCGTAGAACACTAGGATCTAGAACTGGCGGGGGTACCGGCACCAATTTTGAGCCGTTTAACTTAGCTTATACTAACACATATCTTCTTAATAGTACTATGCTAGGAGGAATTGCAACATACGAGATGTTTGCTCAATATCAAGAATTGGTAGGTCGTATGTTTGGAGCATACATTGAATTTCAGTGGATAGAACACAGTCATGTGTTACGAATTTTGCAAAGGCCATTCACTGAGGGCGAAACAATAATGTTGCGTTGCCATAATTACAAACCAGATTATCTTCTAATTAAAGACTTGTATGCTGGCCAGTGGATTAAAGATTATTCTTTAGCAATATGTAAAGGTATTTTAGGCGAAGCCCGAAGTAAATTTGCTCAAATTGCCGGCCCACAGGGCGGTACACAGCTAAATGGTAGCGACTTAAAAGCAGCTAGCAAAGAAGAAATTGAAAAACTTGAAAAAGAACTAGAAAATTTAGTATCTGGCGGAACGCCTATGACATTTGTAATTGGTTAAACATGAAAGTCTACGAAATTATTAACGAAGCCAAAGTTAAGCAAGCCAAGATGACCAAGCGGCAAAATCAGTCTACCCGCGGCGTACATCTATACAGTGATGCAGAACGAGCTAACAGTGACTATGTTCAGTTTAGGGTAGGTATGGCAGTAGCTAGTACTGACGGTAAAACTCTACCAGATATTGATTCGAAAAGTTGGATAGGAAAGAAAAAGGCCAGTTTTCCTTATACTCAAGAAGAAGCTGATATGCTAAAGATGGCATATAAGGCAGCAGGTGCCGACTATGATGATTTAAATCATGGTAATATGAATAGCGAAGAACTCGAAACAGTTAATAAAATAAGCCCGGTTGCTAAACCAAAACGCAACAAATATGGCATATAATCAGTCTTGACATAATACTCTTACGATAGTAATATATAGTATCACTGGGAGATACTATGATTATAGGCTTTGTTGGATTCATTGGTTCAGGTAAAGATACTGCTGCCGATTATCTTGTTAATGTGCATGGATTTCGTAGAGATAGTTTTGCAAATACTCTTAAGGATGCTGTAGCCGCAGTATTTGGATGGGACCGAACCTTACTAGAAGGTCGAACCAAAGAAGCTCGAGAGTGGCGAGAACAAGTGGATACCTGGTGGGCAGAGCGTCTTGATATGCCAAATCTCACTCCAAGATGGATACTACAGCAATGGGGCACCGAAGTCTGTAGAAATGCTTTCCATGACGATATTTGGATTGCCAGCTTAGAAAATAAGATGCGTAAAACTACAGATAATATTGTTATTAGTGATGTACGCTTCCCTAATGAAATTAAAGCAATTCATAATGCCGGCGGATTAGTAGTAAGAGTCAAACGCGGTCCTGAACCTGAATGGTACGAAGATGCTGTTAATATGAACGCAGGAAATACCAATATGAGTTGGTTAATTAGTAAAACTCGTATGGAAAAGCTAGGGATTCACGCTAGCGAAACAGCGTGGGTAGGTGGCAATATTGACGCTATTATTGATAACAATGGATCTATGGATGAACTTTTTAATCAAATTAAAAATCTGGTTGAAGCGACCCACGAGTCCACTTGAGGCCTTCTTTAGCTAAAATTCTTTGACAGTTTGCACAGACTGTTTTTAAGTTTGATGTTTTACTATTATTAAGATTGCCGTCAATGTGATAGACATTAAACTGTTCTTTGTGCTTGGATTTAAATCCACAAATGTCACAGGCTGATTTCATTCGATATCCGTCTTGATACCATTTGGGTATACCTGACAACACGCCGCCTTTGAGGCAAGCTTCGCATTTTTTTCTATAATAGACTCTACCGTTCTTACGATAGTTAACGGCCGCTGGTCTAAACCCACAAATACATAATGGTCTTGGCATAAAAGTATTTATGCATACCTTTTCAGCCCCTTTTCCAGGGTATATAACCAGTCCATTTTAAAAAAATACGCTAAATAATATTAGAACAAGAACCCTTAGGAGAAGCTAATATGGCATTAAGTTCACCAGGCGTAGAAGTCAAAGTTATTGACGAAAGTTTTTACACACCAGCAGAACCTGGCACCGTTCCATTGATCGTTGTTGCTACTGCTGAAAACAAATCCAACGGAGCAGGGGACGGAACAGCCCCAGGTACATTAAAGGCTAACGCCGGCCAAGTTTATTTAATGACAAGCCAGAAGGATCTTGTAGACACATTCGGTGATCCAGCATTTAAAACAGATAGTAATAACAATCCTATCCACGCTGGAGAACAAAACGAATATGGTTTACAGGCAGCTTATAGTTTACTTGGCGTAAGCAACCGTGCTTTTGTTGTTCGTGCAGATCTTGATTTAGATCAACTTAATGCATCAGCAGACGCTCCAAGCTCTGAGCCAAATAATGGAACATACTGGTTAGATACTGACAACACCAAGTGGGGTATTTTTGAGTGGAATGGCGACCCTGCAACAACAACAGGCGGTCAGACTTTTACTAACAAAGTACCTCTAGTTATTACAGACAGCACTCAAATTGACCAAGGAACAGGCGGCCCTGCTGCTAGTGTTGGCAAGAATGGTAGTTATGCAGTAGTAACAACAAGAGATTCATCTTATGCAGATGAAACACTAAACGACAAGCACCCAATGAGTGTTTGGTATAGAAACTCAAGTGGAACTTGGGTCAAATTAGGTACAAGTGCGTGGGACGGTGGTACATTAGAATTTGCAATTCAACCACACACAGATGTTCCTCAATGGAAGGCATCTGCTCTTAACGCACCTACAGGATCTGTATGGATTAAAACTACTGAGCCTAACTTAGGTGCTCGTTGGAGAGTAAGCCGTTATAACAGCACTACTAAAGAATTTGAACAAGTAACTGCACCGTTATATGCTAACTCTTTAGTTGCTTTAGAAAAATTAGATAGAGCAGGCGGCGGTACTAACCTAGCAGCCGGCCAGCTTTTTGTAAAATATGATGTTCAAGAAGCAAACGAGGGTGACTTCAAGATCTACAGAAGAAAGAGCGCTGCTCCAACAACTATTAGATCTTCTAAAGTTACAGCAAGTACATTTGCAGGAACTCCAGGAACACTCACAGGAGTTACTACACCATCTGGTACAAGTGTTTCAGCAGCCGCAACTTATACTTCATTAAGTGCTACTAATGTTAGTGGTTCAGGTTCTGGAGCAGTGTTTAGTGTTACAAAAACTGGAACTGGAACTACTTATACTAGCTCAAACACTACTATTACAGTAACTAGTGGTGGCAGCGGATATGCAGCAGGAAATCAGTTAAAAATTCTAGGAACTGACTTAGGCGGTTTAAGTCCTGATAACGACTTAACATTTACAGTTAGCGGTGAAAGCACTACTTACAATTTCTCAATTACAGAAAGTTTAAAAGGTGATGCTAATCTTCCAAGCGCAACTACTATAGCATTTACTATTACAAGTCCAAGTACTGCTAATGCTGCGACTGTTGCAGCCGCAATTAACATTGCAGGACTTGTAAATGTTGAAGCTAGCGTTGACAGTCAAAACAGACTAGTATTAACACACGAATTGGGTGGCGAAATTCATCTAACTGACGGAACAAATGATCCGTTATTAGCTCTTGGGTTTGCCGCATACAACTCAGAAGACGGCACCGGAACTGTTAACTTGTACAATGATGACGACGGTGCCCACGACTTTGTTGCTAGCCTATGGGAGCCTCTAACTTATGCAGCCGGCGGCAATCCTCCAAGCAATTTAACAGCAGATGGTACATTATGGTATAGTTCTGTCATTGACGAAGTTGATATTATGATCCATAACGGATCTGATTGGGTCGGCTATCAAAACGAATTACCGTTAACTGATCCAAATGGACCAATTGTTGCTGCATCTAAGCCAGAGACTCAAAGTGATGGCACAGATTTAGAAACAGGCGACTTATGGGTTGATACTAGCGATTTAGAAAACTTCCCAACAGTTTACAAATATAACAAGGATCTTTTAAAGTGGTTTGTAGTTGATACTAGTGATCAAAGCACAGAAGATGGTATGCTATTTGCAGATGCTCGTTACAATACAGCAGGTGCAAACAGTGACGAAGCTGGTGCTATCGAAGACCTATTAGTAAGCGATTACCTAGATCCAGATGCTCCCGATCCGGCTCTATATCCAAAAGGTATGTTGCTATGGAACTTGAGAAGAAGCGGCTTTAATGTCAAACAATTCAAACAAAATTATATTGATGTTGATGCTGACAATACAAGAAACGGCGACGAGAGCATGGTTGACTACTATCCACATCGTTGGGTAACAGTGTCTAGCAACCAAGATGATGGTTCTGGTACATTTGGTCGAAAGGCACAGCGTAAAGTTGTTGTACAGGCTCTACAAGCATTGGTAAACAGTAACCAAGATATTCGTGACGAAGAAAGTCGTGTGTTTAACTTGATCGCTTGCCCAGGATATCCAGAACTAGTTGGAGAATTAGTAAGTCTAAACTATGATCGTGGTTTAACAGCTTTTGTAGTTGCAGATACGCCTGCAAGACTAACACCAGATGCTACATCTATGTTAGCATGGGGTACTAATGCAAGACTAGCACTAGAGGATAATGACGACGGACTAGTTAGCTCAGACGAATACTTAGGATTCTTCTATCCATGGGGCTTTACTAGCGACAACTTTGGTAACAATGTTGTTGTTCCGCCAAGTCACATGATTTTAAGAACTATCGCTCTAAACGATCAAGTTGCTTATCCATGGTTTGCACCTGCTGGTGTACGCCGTGGCGGTATCACAAATGCAACCGCAGTAGGTTATGTAAATAGCGAAGGCGAATTTACAAGTGTTGCATTAAATGTTGGACAAAGAGATACAATGGCCAGCGTTAAAATTAACCCAATTACATTTATTACTGGAACTGGTTTAATTAACTACGGTCAATATACTCGTGCAAGAGCCGCAAGTGCGTTAGACAGAATTAATGTTGCTCGCCTAGTTGTTTACCTAAGAAGACAATTAAATGCCCTTGCTAAGCCATACATTTTTGAACCTAACGATTCTATCACTAGAGATCAAATTAGATCTGCTGCTGAAAGCCTAATGTTAGAGTTAGTTGGACAAAGAGCGTTATACGACTATGTTGTAGTTTGCGACGAATCAAATAACACTCCAGCAAGAATTGACCGCAACGAGTTGTACTTAGACATCGCAATTGAACCGGTTAAGGCTGTGGAATTCATTTACATTCCATTACGCCTAAAGAATACTGGCGAAATTAAAGCGTTAGGTTAATCCTATATTAAAAGAGGAAAATAAACATGGCAATTGCATCATTAACTAAATTTACAGTACCAGTTGACGGACAGCAGCCTCAAGGCTTGTTAATGCCTAAACTAAAATATCGTTTTAGAGTTACATTAATTGGTTTTGGCGTTACTGCTGGTAATGCAACTGAATTAACAAAACAAGTTGTTGATATTGCAAGACCGACTATTGCTTTTGATCCTATTACCGTCGATGTTTACAACTCTAGAGTATATCTAGCAGGTAAGCATACATGGAGCCCCGTGGCTCTTAATGTTAGAGACGATGTAACAGGCGCAGTCAGCAAATTAGTTGGTGAGCAATTACAAAAACAATTTGACTTCTTAGAGCAAGCTAGTGCAGCTAGTGGTATTGATTATAAATTTACAACTAAGATTGAAATTTTAGACGGCGGCAACGGAAACTTTGCAGCATCAACATTAGAAACATGGGAACTATATGGTTGCTATTTAGAAAATGTTAACTATCAAAACCTAAGCTACAGCGAAAATGCTGCTGTAACTATTCAAATGAGTATCAAGTACGATAATGCTATTCAAACACCTGGTAATACAGGCGTTGGAACAAATGTAGGAAGAGCAGTAAGTACAGGTATTACAGGCGGCGGCACAACCGGCGCTTAATTAAAGAGGCTCTAATGAGCCTCTTTTTGTGATTATTCATTAACTGCGTATATTTTGCCGTTAACTAAATAATTATATGACAAGCAAATTTGTTAACCAACTTGTAGCCGGAGTTACTAATCCTAGAGGAAATCTAGGAGACTTCGCACACGCATCAAGACTACATGCCGACGCAGACATGCGTCTAGCACCAAAATTTAAATTTTTATATCATGTAAGTTTTAACATAAACACAAATGCTTTAAAAAGTTTAAATTTTAAGTATCAACATCAAAATGAAATTAACATGTTGGTTAAAAGTGCAGAACTGCCAAAGTTTACAGTACAAACTGACACCCTTAATCAATATAATAGAAAAAAAGTAGTACAGGTTAAACTAGATTACAATCCTATACAGATTAGATTTCACGACGATAACCTTGGAGTAGTAGGCCAACTATGGCAAAACTATTTTGGTTACTACTATGGAGACCCTACTGCTGCTAATGTGCCCGGCGCATACAACAGAACAGCCATGTTATCACCGAGTTTCTTAAGAGGAAAGTATGGTTTAGACAATAACAGTAGCATTCCTTTCTTTAGTGATATAACAATTTATCAACTAGCAAAGAGAGCGTGGTACAGTTACAAATTAATTAATCCTACAATAACATCTTGGAATCACGATAGTTTAGATTCAAGTTCGAATCAATCATCAGAACAGGCTATGACATTGGCCTATGAAGCTGTAACATATAACAGCGGTTATGTACAACAAGGGAATCCTCCAGGATTTGGACAAGATCACTATGATACACTACCGAGCCCTTTATCACTGTTAGGCGGCGGTACAAGAACATTATTTGGGCAATCAGGAGTACTAGCTGGAGCAGAAGCAGTACTCGGAGCATTGGGATCCGGTCGTGCATTTGAAAGTCCTGCAAATTTTATTGCAACTGCTATTACTGCGGTAAACACTTATCAAAATGCTAAGAGCTTAACAAGCCAAGGCATAAAAGCAGAAGCAACAAACATTGCACTAAAAGGTATTAACACTGCTGCAAGAATAGGACTAAGCGGTATACAAAATGTAACTTTCCCGACTAACAATCCAATAAATACCACCGTAGCAACACAGCGAAATATATTTGGAGGTGGTCCATGACAGTTACAAATTTACCCTCACAAGAAAATACAGACAGTAGTCAAGAAGTTAAAAGTTTTTTTGACAAGTATTTTAGACATCAGATAACTTTCCCTAGTAATCAAATTGATGCAGTTATAGGATTTTTCTTAAAGAGAGGTTTCGATCAAGAAGCTGCTAGAAGTACTGGTATTGTTCTTCTTAATCAAGCTCGTCTTGATAATGTGAATGTCTTTGAATTAATTGACACTATTAAAACCTTAACCGATGCACAACTAAGCCAAGTTGTTACTGAAGTTCTAAATGCTTATCGAGATAGGACTAGTACATTAGGTTATAGGATTTTAACTGTAGAAGAAACTACAGAAAGTCGCAACATTAGGCCATGAGTCGTTTTGCACAAGGTAAGTATCAGATAAAAAACCCAGAAAAATATGTAGGAAACAAACAACCTACTTATAGAAGCAGCTGGGAATTTACTTTTATGAGAACTTGTGATACACATCCTTCAATACAAAAGTGGGCTAGTGAAGCCATCAGTATTCCCTATCGATGTCCTATTACCGGAAAACAAACAATCTATGTTCCAGATTTTTTTATACAGTATGTTGATAAAACTGGTAAAATGTTTGTAGAACTGATAGAAGTCAAACCACAAAATCAAACTCTAAGAGAAAAAGTCGGTAAAAATAAAAATAATCAAATTCAATATATTAGAAATGTTGCAAAATGGCGTGCTGCTCAAGCATGGTGCAAAGCTAACGGTATAAAATTTAGAGTTATTAACGAGCAAGATCTATTCCATACCGGTAAAAAGTGATAAGTACAGTATGACTAAAAAACTTGAAGAATTACTAAATTTGCCCGAAAACAAGAAAATTGTTAAGGATGCAGAAAAGAAAGAATCTAAAAAAGAAGACCCTCAACCATTGTTTAGGGACATACAAGAATTTGATAAAATTTCAGCAGCATTACCTCAAGTAAAAGGTCTAGGGGACATTAGTGATAGTGAGTTTGATGCACTAGCACAGCGAGCAACTGATGCTTATGATGATTTAATGGATCTGGGCATGAATGTAGATTCTAGATATAGTGGTAGAATCTTTGAAGTTGCGGGTACTATGCTAAAAAATGCAATAGATGCAAAAGCAGCTAAAATTGATAAAAAACTTAAGATGATCGAATTGCAACTTAAAAAGCAAAAATTAGATCAAGAACAAAATCAAGACGATAGTATTGACATTCCGGGTAACGGGTATATTGTTACAGATCGCAACAGTCTGATTGAAAAACTTAAAAATATGAATAAATAAGGTATCAGGAATAAATTATGAAAAGTTTTGTCGATTACTTGTTAGAAAGTGCATCTGAAAAGAAATATGCATTTAAGATTAAAATTGCAGGAGACCTCCCAGACAATTGTGAAGATTGTATGGAAGTTGCCTTACAGCAATTTAAAGTTAGTAGATTTACTAAAGGAAAGTCTAGTCCTATCCAAGCAAATTTATTAGAGTTTCCAACTATTAAAAATTCTAGTGTTACTGTATTTGAAGCAGAAGTTGATTATCCCACAACTAGTGCAGTAGTTTCCGAAATTTTAGCAAACTCTACTGGTATTAGTAGGGACTGCATTAGAGTTAGAACACCTCTTGAAGAAGCTAACTGGGAAATAGAAAATGAAAATGCAGTTAATGATACAGAATCTAAAAAAGAATCTTTATTAACACAAGATTACGGTAAAGAAAATAATCAAGGGTTAGTTGGCGAAAAATATATTAGCAGTTTCTTAAAAGATCTTGCTAAACAACGAAAAGAAAAGAAAACCGAGCAAGTAAAAGGCATCAATGATCAACTATTAGCTAAAAAAATGCCTTCAGAAAAAGCCGAAACAATGCCAGCAGCAGGTCCTGCTAGAAGCCTATTCGGTGGAAAGAAAAAGGACTAATTATGAATTTTAACGAATTAATGAGAAGAATGGTTGAGTTAGATCAGCCAACTAATGAGAGAGTAACAGGCGGTCAGCCAACCCCGCAAGGAACTAATAGACTAACCGGTCAGCCTCTAGCACCCGCAGCACCAGAACCTGATCATCTTGCTGAACCGCCAATGAGAGCTCCAGTAGATCCAAATGCACCTAACGCATTTGCTAATAAAACTAGAATGCCAGATCCTGCAGCCGCAGCTAGAGCACAGAGATCATCTACTGCAAATGATCTTGCTAACCAGCAACAACCAAAAGAAGGCAATGCTTTCAGTGGTGCGCTAGATGCTGCCCGAGACTCGGGTCAAAGTGAATTTGAAGTTGACGGTAAGCAATACAAAGTGCATGAAGATGGTTCAGTCGAAGAGTGTGGCATGGGCATGGGATCTAGCATGCCTGCACCAAAGCAATCAGACAGTGTTACTATGAATGTAAGCATGAATGGTAGTGGAGCAGGTGGAATAAGAGACCTAATGCAAATTTTAAGAAGCATCGAGTCCGGTGACGAAGGCCCAGAGAATTTTGGTGATAAAGACATGGATGTTGTTTTTAAAAAGATGGCAGGCCCTGATACAGATTCTATGAAATTAATCGGAGATGAATTTCGAAACGAACCGGATGAAATGTATTCCGATATTAATTATGATGGTGGTGGAGACTTAAACAGACCAAAGGGTGCTTATGCTATGGCAAACCCAGGTGATAATCCTATGGCTGTTGAAAACATTAGGCAGCGTTTAGAACAACAATATAAAATTATTAAAGAAAGCAGCTGGATGCCCAAGCCAGAAGTTTATCCACCTCCAGCAAATGCCAAGGGGTGGGAAGCAACAAAGCCATGGGCTCGAAGAGTTGTAAATGTTGTAACAAATACTGTGTTGAAAAAAATGGAGCCTCCTAAATATATAAAAATTGTAGGTAACTCACAGTATGGTGATCCTGTTCAAATGTTAATTTCTGGTATAGAAAAAATAGTCGGTAAATATTGCCCTGCGGATGAAGATGTTTATGAGAAATGGAAATTTGCGGCTGGTGAAGCTAGTAATGCAGCATTAGAACAATCTAACTTAAAATTTCAAACAGTAGGAATTACTTCTCGTATGGATGCTAAAGAATTAGATAATGCGTATGTAGCTTATTTAGGAGCCTTCGAAGCCGGATTAAAAAAGATAGCAGGACAATTTCAAACACCTGGCACATCTGATGCTGGCCCCGGCCAAGCATCGAGCGGATTTTCTTCGTCAGATCCAAGACGCATTGGGCAACGATCTGCTGCCGCTAATGACCTTGCTAATCAGCAAAGCCCAGCTCGTTGATAGGTTTATCAATAATCAAATAGGCTCTCCGGGGCCTATTTTTTTCGGTAAATAAAAATATGGCAAGTAAATCATTAGACGGCGTTCTCACCAAAAAGGCGCACACTAAAGAAACCTTCACTGAACAACATATTCAGGATCTATCCCTATGTGCAGATCATGATAAGGGATACCATTATTTTTGTGAAAACTTCTTTTATATACAGCATCCTGTTAGAGGCAAAATGTTGTTTGAACCATTTGAGTACCAGAAGAGGTTATTAGACGCATATCACGGTCATAGATTTAATATTAACATGCTACCTCGTCAGATGGGAAAGACTACCTGTGCAGCAGGTTATCTTCTTTGGTACGCAATGTTTCATCCAGATCAAACTATTTTAATTTCAGCACACAAATATACAGGCTCACAAGAAATTATGCAGCGTATTCGTTATGCATATGAATTATGCCCTGATCACATTAGATCAGGGGTAATTAACTACAACAAGGGGAGTATAGAATTTGATAACGGCTCAAGAATTGTTAGTACAACTACTACTGGTAACACAGGTCGCGGTATGTCTATCTCCTTACTATACTGTGACGAGTTTGCATTCGTTCCGCCTAATATTGCAGACGAATTCTGGACATCGATAAGCCCAACACTAGCAACTGGCGGTAAAGCAATTATTACTTCAACACCTAACAGTGACGAAGATACCTTTGCTGTTATTTGGAAAGAAGCTAACAAGAAATTTGACGAGTTCGGAAACGAAAGAGAAGTTGGCGTAAACGGATTCTTTCCATTTACATGCCATTGGAGTGAACACCCCGACAGGAACGACGCATGGGCAACAGAAGAAAGAGGTCGTATTGGAGAAGAACGATTCCGTCGTGAATATAATTGCGAATTCTTAGTATATGATGAAACACTTATTAATAGTATTAAACTTTCAGAATTAGAAGGAAAAGAACCGCTACTTAAAGTTGGGCAAGTAAGATGGTACAAGAAACCAACATCTGAAAATATCTACATAGTTAGTTTAGATCCTAGTTTAGGCACAGGCGGAAATAATGCTGCAATTGAAGTTTTAGAATTGCCTACATTTAAACAAGTAGCAGAATGGCAGCACAATTTAACTCCTATACAAGGACAAATTAGAATACTAAAAGATGTTGTCAAATATCTAATAGATGCGATCGGTGAAGATAACGGAAATAATGTATACTGGAGTATTGAAAACAATACTGTAGGAGAAGCAGGGCTTGTATGTATTAGAGACTTAGGTGAAGAAAATTTTGGGGGTATGTTTTTAAGTGAGCCTGTTAGAAAAGGGCATGTACGCAAATTCCGAAAGGGATTTAATACTACACACGGTGCAAAAATATCAGCAAGTGCTCGTTTAAAATACTTAATAGAAAGTGGAAAAATGGAAATTGTAAGTAGACCTCTAATTTCTGAACTTAAAACTTTTATAGCTCAAGGCGTCACTTTTAAAGCAAAAGGTGAAGAACAAGACGATTTAGTAAGCGCCATGTTATTAGCAGTAAGAATGAGTCAAGTATTAGCCGACTGGGATTCTAGGGTGTTTGAGAGTATAAGTACAGGCGGAGCAATAGATGATGAAGACTGGGAAATGCCTATGCCTATCTTTATTTCGTCTAGTTTAGGATAAATATCAGTATGGATAAAAATCTCGATATTGTTGCAAAAGAATTATTTGGAAAACTTAGGACCCAGTTCCCTAAAGTTAAACTTGGAGCTGAAGATAGTAAAGTTACCGATGAACCAGAACAGGCAAGATTCTTTAAATTTGAATATACCGTCAATGGTAAAGTATTAGGTAATGTTGACATTAGTATTTCCGACGATGACGGACTAGTAGTAATATATTCAAATGATATTGTAGAAAATCAAAAAGAACATACAAAAAATCAGTTTTTTAATTTTTTACAGCAACTCAGAGAATTTGCAAAGCAAAAATTAATGAGTTTTGATACTCGAGATATTTCTAAAAGTAATTTAGAAAAAAGAGACTATGAATACATGTCTAAAAAGAATTTTGGAGAAGGCAACATGACCGAAAGTAAATTGTTTGGTACTAGTAAGATTAGTTACCAACAAATTGGTGAAGCAAAACTTATGGTTAAGCACAGCGCACCTGTAAACATGGAAAATCCTGCTGGTAGGGCTCAGCGGATCGAAAGCATTTATATTGAGAATGTTGACGGCGAAAGATTTAAGTATCCTTTTAAACACTTGAACGGTGCTAGAGCATTAGCTCAGCATGTGGCTCATAGTGGAACCCCTTATGATCCTATCGGTCAACATATTATTGGCCTAAGTGAAGAACTAGGTAAACTTAGAATGTTTAAGCACTATGTGGAAAGAAATGACACTATTAGTGAAGCAATGGGTACAATAACAAATAAAGTTTCCGAAAGAATTGACCTAGTTAAAAAAGAAATAAGAAATTTACAAGTTTCAAAAAATTACGAAACATTTGCCGAATCATTTACTGAGCAAAAGTCTGTAAGTATTCCAGAAGACCTAATGAATGATTGGATTGATCGATTAACTATTAAGACATTTAACGAAGAATTAAAAAATGTTTTTCCATACATTTTTAAATTAGTTGATGAAAGTGATATTCCTGTAAAAGAATTAACTGCCGACGATTTAGTAGAATTTGCAAACGACTCTTCTGAAATTAGTACGGCATACGAAGTTCCAGAATTATCTAAATTTGAAGATCGAATAAACAGTATTGTCGGTGAGCGTGCAGATATTTTTGGTGATGATGCAGATGCAACAGGGCCCGCCATCGAAAAACTTAATCAATTAATAAGTCAGCCATTCCCAGTAGGGACAGATGGTTCTAATGCCATTGAAAGTCTAGAGGATATTATATCCGATGATGAACTTATGGACATCTTTAAAGAATTAGCAGATGTTAATCCAGAGAGCGATGTAAGAAATGTTCTCAAAGATTACATTCAAATGAAAGATGAAGAACTTGGAACTAATGTAATGAGTCAACTTCAGTTTGATGACACTGAAGGTGGTATGGATGCTGCCCCAGAACCCGAAGAAGCACCGATGGCCACTGCACCAGCAGAACCCGCAGCCGAACCAACTACTCCTCCAGCAGAACCAGCTGCTATGCCCGCCGCCCCAATTGCAGAAGCATTAGCAAAAGCAATTAAAGCAGGTGCTACTGAGTCAACTGTTATTACTATTAAAGGGAAGCAAATGACCTTAGGCGAAGCCGCTAAAAAAGCTGGACTTAAAACAGAAGACTTGTTCAATAACAAAACCAATGAGTTAGTTGAATTTGTAAAATCAATGTTTAATAAAGAAGAAGGCACTTTTCCTAAAGGAGAAACAGGTGTGTTGATTGCCTGTGAGAAGAAATTTGGGGAAGGTGTGTTGCCTATAGCTAAACAAGTAATTGGGAAACTTCATCAACTAAGTGAAATGAACAGAATGAAAAAATTAGCCGGTCTGGCAAGATAATTTCATATTTTAGGCAAGATTAGTCTTGCAAAGCTAAATAAAAACGCATACAATACAAAGTATGCGTTTTTTGTTTAGTAGGTTCTAAACAAAATAAAGGCAAAAAAAATTAAAGGCTAACAATAGGAGAATATTATGGCAACTTTAGCTGAAATTCGCGCAAAACTAAAAGAACAAGAATCTCGTGGTTCTGACAACTCACAAAGATCGGGTGGTGACAATTCAATCTATCCGTTCTGGAATCTCAAAGAAGGACAAGAATCCGTAGTCCGATTTTTACCCGACGGCGACTCTGATAATACATTTTTCTGGGTCGAACGAGCAATGATCAAACTGCCATTTGCTGGCATCAAGGGCGAAACTGATAATAAACAAGTTCAAGTACAAGTCCCTTGCATGGAAATGTATGGGGCAACCTGTCCAATCCTATCAGAAGTTCGCGGATGGTTTAAAGATCCTGCTCTTGAAGATATGGGTCGTAAATACTGGAAAAAGCGTAGTTATTTGTTCCAAGGTTTTGTCACAGAAGACGGCCTCAAGGAAGATGGAAAGCCAGCAAATCCAATCCGTAGATTTATCATCGGACCTCAAATCTTTCAATTGATTCGTGGTGCATTGCTCGATCCAGAAATGGATAATCTACCAACAGATACTTTACACGGTGTTGATTTTAAACTTATCAAAACAAGTAAAGGCGGGTATGCTGACTACTCTACTAGTAAGTGGAGTCGTCGTGAGCGTCCATTAACCGAAGAAGAACAAACAGCTCTTAACGAGCATGGATTGTACAACTTGAAAGACTTCCTGCCTAAGAAGCCAGGGGATGTTGAACTCAAGGTCATTAAGGAAATGTTTGAAGCCAGCGTCGATGGCGAACCATTTGATATGGAACGCTGGGGGCAGTATTTCAAACCAGCAGGCATGAGCCAGGCTACCGGTGATCCAGTTGCAAAAACTTCAAAGGCTGCGGCTAGTGATGACAATTATGATGACGAACCAATTCCAGCACCAGTTACTTCGACTGCGGCTGCACCTAAAGAAGAATCTAAGCCCTCTACTACAAACAGTGGTCGTGCAGAAGATATTCTTGCAATGATTCGTAATCGTAACAAGCAATAAACAAAACTTAATAGGGGCCTCGTGCCCCTATTGTCATCATTAAGGAATAAAATATGGCTAATAAAGCATTTGACTTATCAAAATTCCGTAAGACTCTAACTAAGAGCATTGACGGATTAGGAGTTGGATTCAATGATCCGACTGATTGGGTTAGTACCGGTAACTATGCCCTAAATTACCTTATTTCTAGTGATTTTCATAAAGGAATCCCGCTAGGAAAGGTTACTGTATTTGCAGGTGAGTCTGGAGCAGGTAAATCTTACATTTGTTCTGGAAACATTGTCAAGGCAGCACAAGCTCAGGGGATTTATGTTGTCTTAGTTGACAGTGAAAATGCCCTCGATCAAGCATGGCTAGAAGCATTAGGTGTTGATACTTCAGAAGATAAACTTCTCAAACTCAACATGGCTATGATTGACGATGTTGCTAAGACTATTAACGAATTTATGAAAGAATATAAGACTATGGAAGACCGTCCAAAGGTCTTATTTGTTATTGATAGTCTCGGTATGTTGTTAACACCGACTGATGTTAATCAATTCGAAGCAGGTGACCTAAAAGGCGACATGGGTCGTAAACCTAAAGCCTTAACCGCATTGGTTCGTAACTGTGTTAACATGTTTGGTAGTTATAATGTTGGGCTTGTTGCAACAAACCACACTTACGCAAGCCAAGATATGTTTGATCCGGATGACAAGATCAGCGGAGGTCAAGGATTTATCTATGCTAGTTCTATTGTAGTAGCAATGCGTAAATTAAAACTCAAAGAGGACGAAGATGGTAACAAAGTCAGCGAAATTAGAGGTATTCGTGCAGCCTGTAAGGTTATGAAAACTCGATATGCTAAACCATTTGAGTCTGTTCAAGTTAAAATTCCTTATGAAACTGGTATGAATCCATACAGCGGTTTAGTTGATCTGTTTGAAGAAAAAGGTTTCCTTCAAAAAGATGGTAACAGACTTAAATATGTTTCGTCAGCCGGAGAAGAAACAAAACTTTACCGTAAAGAATGGGAAAGAAATGAAGAAGGCTGTCTGGACAAGGTAATGGTAGACTTTGACAAGAAATCTAGTGTAAAATCTAACATTGATCTTGAAACTGGAGAAATTTTAGAATGAACGAAAATCAAATTGCAGATATCTGGATGCTATTTAAAGAATATGCCGACAAAAAGTCTCACGAAGCGTTAGCCGAAAGGTATGTAGACCTTCTAGCAGATCACGGTATTAGCGATAAGACATTAGAATCAGCAATCGGTTACGACGATGCATTAGATGAAGCCATTGAATATTACCTCGACCAGGACAGCGAAGAAGGTTATGATGAAGAAGATAACTGGGACTTCGACGAAGACGAGGATTAAATGAGTTGGTACTCTAAAGTATCTAAAGATATTTCAAATATTCCAGATGCAGTGGTATATTTTGAGGCTGAATTGCAGGCAGCAAGGAATGATAGCCGTATAACGGGAAATATAGAAAAAGCCGCTGCCAATATGCCCGGTATCGTAGAGTTGAGATATGCTCAACTTCAAGAAATCGAAGCAATCTTGGAATATTTGAATATTGAGCTTAGAAGATTGCGTAGTCAACTCTTCAGAAAGTATCTCGAAACTTATCAACGAGCACTTACCAGTAGGGATGTTGAAAAATATGTCGATGGTGAATCGGATGTTGTTGATATGGAAAAAATTATTAACGAATTTGCACTTCTAAGAAACAAATGGCTTGGTATAACTAAGGCTCTTGATGTAAAACAATGGCAACTTAGTAATATTATCAAGCTAAGAGTAGCAGGAATGGAAGATGCTGCCTTATAAAGGTAAAAAACTAGGTTATGAAAACTGTAGATTCTCTTCTTCTTGAAATTTTTCATGATATACAGTTGTTTAATGGAAAAATAAACACTAAAGACAAACGAATTTTGTCTAGTCTCGGTCATCAATTGACTCAAGGCAACTTTTTGACAGAAAGTCAATCAAAATTGCTTTTAAAAATCTTAAAAGAAAATATTTCTCATATAAAATCTCAAAAATTAGACATTGATGAGATTTTAGAAACTCCAGTTTGGTCAAAATCTTTCAGGGTAATACAACGAGTGAGAAAAATTTACGAAAATTTCAAAGAAAACACACTTGTCATTGAGTTTACATTCGATAAACGCCTAAAAGAAAAATTAATCTCTTTAACTACCAAGCTCGACGGTACTATAGTTAATGACGGATCGAGGCACTACTCAGTTTCTCTTACTGAAAGGAATATTTTTTCAATTGTTACTTTGTTCAAAACTGACAATTTTGAAATTTCTGAAAAAATTCTGAATTTTTACCAAGAAATTTCAAAAATTAGAGAAGAACAAAAAGATTTATTTTCAATCCTAACCACAAGTAATGAAAATTTGAAAAAAATTGTTGAAGAGGACATTGGAGAAATTTCTAAAAACAATCTACTGTTATTGCAAGATAGAAAATTTCGGTATCAATACAAAATTTCTGAAAAAATTAAAGAAAATTCATTAACTTCTGATATTGCTCAACGACCCGGCACACATATTTTTATAGATAGCAATAAAATTCTTTTAGATGACCTCATTCAATCATTAATTGAGTTAGATAGACTACCAGTGATGGTAATTTTTGAAGGCCATGACAGTAAGTTGAATAGGGAATCTTTGGAAATTTTGGCAAAATCCTTGAAAAAACATAATTTAGATAATCAAGTAGGAATTTATTTTAGATTTGAAAAGGTATCCGATACTGCAAAATTTAATAGTGCTATTGCTGAATACAATTTCAATAAAGTGTTGTCAGATGATACTGCTGTTGTTGGTATATCCAACAGTAAAATTCCTAAATTTATGATAAAAATGCAGTGGAAACCACAGACTGTGATATCTTTCACTAACAACTTTAAAAATAATAAATCATATGTCTACACCAACGATGTAGATTTAATTGTTTATTATAATAATAAAAAACCTTTACATGGAGTAGTACATGACATCATGTAAATTGATCATTAGAGATGAAGTAAACATTAAAATAGAAGGCCTGCCATTGGAGATCCGTCGAAAGTTAGCTAACACTTTCAAATACGAAATTCCATATGCAAGATATCATCCGGCTTATAAACTAGGCCGGTGGGACGGCAATGTATCATTGTTTGGACTCGGTGGTAACGGATACATTAATCAACTTCCCAAGATATTAGAAATTTTAGAAAACAACTATGTTGATGTTGAAGAAATTGAGGATCAGCGTACAGCACTAAAAATTGAATTTCCAAAGGTGACTGAGGATTTTTGGGGTGATAGATGCTGGCCACAAGGACATAGATTTGCGGGACAGCCTATTCGATTGCGAGATGATCAAGTTGAGGTTGTAAACAAGTTTTTAGAAAATCCTCAATGTTTACAAGAAATAGCAACTGGGTTTGGTAAAACTATTACAACAGCTACCTTAGCAAAATTATGCGAGACAATTGGTCGAACTATTACTATTGTACCTAACAAAAGTTTAGTAGAACAAACAGAAGAAGACTTTGTAAACTGTGGTCTTGATGTCGGCGTATACTACGGGGATAGGAAAGATCTAAATAAAACGCATACAATAGCTACTTGGCAGAGTCTAAATATTTTAGATAAAAAAAGTAAAAATCACGAGGCTGACATTGTAACACTTGCAGAATTTCTCGATGGTGTTAAGACAGTTATTGTCGACGAAGTACATATGGCTAAAGCTGAAGTACTAAAGAATTTGCTAACACAAAATCTTTGTAATGCTCCTATTAGGTGGGGACTAACAGGAACTATTCCTAAAGAAGCATTTGAATTTGAAAGTATATTTGCAAGTATAGGTCCGGTAGTAGGACAAGTCAAAGCACACGAGTTACAAGAAAAGGGAGTATTAGCTAATTGCCATGTAAATGTAGTACAGTTAATCGACCTGCCTGAATTTAAAAGCTACGCTGAAGAATTAAAATATCTAGTTACTGATGATGATCGTATGATCTATATTAGTCAACTTGTTAAAAACATTTCTGAGTCGGGCAATACACTTGTTTTAGTAAATAGAATCGATACGGGCAAGTTTCTAGTTAATGAATTAGAGGATAGTGTTTTTATTTCAGGCGAAGTAAAAACTAAGGATCGTAAAGAAGAATATGACGAAGTTAAAACTGCTAACAACAAGATTATTGTGGCGACTTATGGTGTGGCCGCTGTGGGTATTAATATTCCTAGGATTTTTAATCTGGTTCTTCTGGAACCCGGAAAGAGCTTTGTTAGGGTTATCCAAAGTATTGGACGAGGTGTTAGAAAAGCAGAAGATAAAGACTTTGTACAGATCTGGGATATCACAAGTACCTGTAAATATGCCAAGCGTCACCTCACACAAAGGAAAAAGTTTTATAAAGAAGCCAAATACCCATTCACATTGGATAAATTAGACTGGAACGGTTGACTTTTTATAAAAAAGTATTATAATAAAAATATGCAGATACTAACACTTGATAACAAAGCATTTGATTTAAACAACCTACCCGAAGAAGTAGACGACAGTATGAGATTCGCAGTACTTGATAACAGTAATGCTCAAGAACCTGATTTCTTTTTTATGCCGTTGATATTCTTAGAAAGCTTCAATAGTCCAGCAATGGTCCTTCGAATAGGAGACCAAGAAGTAACAATGCCGCTAGACTGGAGCATTGCAGTAGGTGACAGTCAGAGTGCTTGCGATATAGAAATATTACCATTAACTAGCCTTAACGATCGAGGATTCGAGGCGTTTTGTTTTAATCCTTTAACAGGCTTTAAAGTAGAATTTAAGAAGATTGAAATTGTTAATTTTTATAATGATGTTAAATGGTATTTTCCTAAAATGAAAAACGGACAATTATTAGCAGTTCCTCTGGGCACCGAAGAGAAACCGCTCTGTTGTTATTTTGTTAAAGAAATTTCAAGACAGAGTGAATTAATAGATCTAAGCAAAATTTTATAAGGATAATATATGGATCAAAAATATACAGAAACCCATGCTAGAAGCATAGCCAAGACTTTAACTGTTAGAATATTGTTTTCACTTAGTCATTTACTTAATGGATTTATTGTATCAGGATCATGGGTCATTGGTGCATCCATTGTAGGTGTTGCTGCCTTGGTAAATATGTTTTTACACTGGGCACATGAACGCGGCTGGAATTATGCTCAGTGGAATAGGAAGCCAGATCAGAAAGATGATTTATTCTTTGTAGAAGGTCACCCTAGAACTATTAGCAAATCGATCACATGGCGAGCACTTATTACTATTAACAATTTTATGATCCCATACCTAATGACAGGTTCTTGGAAGGCAGCTGCCGCCTTTTTAACTATTGCTACAATTATCAATATAATCATTTACTACTCCCACGAAAGAGCATGGAACTTTGTTCATTGGGGTAGAAAAAAGATTGATACCTCAGTAGCAGTAGAAAATGCCGCTTGATAGAAATTTTGACTTTAAACGACGATGTGTAGGATGGGAAAGAAAAGTATCTTTCCTTCCTAGGCGTTGTTTTTATACTAACAAATTGATATGGTTAAAGTCGGCATATAGAGGTCTTTCTTTTATTACAGGCCCTGGAGAGACACTCTTTGAAGAACGATGGGTAGACTCGAAACAATACCTACTCTTAAAGATATCAGGAGTAATTTAAATGGGAAGTCTAACACCCGGCGCTACTTACATATATGAAAAAGCCAACGGCATAACCTATGCTAGAGAAGCTGGAAAAACTGAACGGACGGTAATTGGCTATGATGCAGATGCTATATCCAATCCCTATAATCCTCTTTGGGTCGATATAATTTCAGAATCTAAAACCAATCCCTCTTTACATAAAGCATTAGAGCGTGTTATAATGCTTTATCGTTTATCTAAGGACAATCCGCTATGAGTACTGAAGCAGATAAATTTAAAAATAGCAAGCGACGCCAGAAGGATGAAAATGCTATCAAGAAACAAATGAAGATAGCCAAAGAACATCGAGTTAGCGAATATAATCCTAGAGAGTTAGAACCACATAGATATCATAAGCGTCATGCAATGGACTGCGGTAATCCTGAGTGTTTTATGTGCGGTAACCCACGCAAGACACACAAAGACAAATTAACAGCTCAAGAAAAACGACTATTTCAAGACCTAGACAACATTAACGATAGGCACAGCAACGGCGTGCCTAGCCCAATTGAGGATTACAATGAGCGAGAAGATTGAACTTAAAGAAAAACTTGCGGCAGTTGATATATGCGCTAGAGACTTGTGGGATGAAATGGATGAAGAGCAACAGAAGTCTTTAAAACAGGAATTCTTTATCTTAAATAGATATATCAGCAGTGTTAAAGGACAGAGTAGAGAAGTGCAGGAACACTTTGTTTTAACTGTCAATGAATTCTTTAATAAGAATTGGTTTGATCTACAAAAACATCCTAAGCTAATGTGGATGTTGTTGACAATGTGTAGTCATGAAAGTAAAAAAGTTTTCTTTCATGAATGGATTGGATTTAAAAAGAAAAAAGCAGTTGATTCAAATAAAAAATCAAAGTTCTTATCGGAGATATATCCTAATATGAAAGATGACGAAGTCATTCTGTTGGCAAAAATGTCAACTACAGACGATCTAAAAAAATTAGCAGAAGATCACGGGTATTCAAAAGAAGAAGCCAGCAAACTTTTTAAATAATGTTAAATTTAAGCGTGAACAAGGTTAAACCATATGTTTGTCAATATTGCAAGCACGGGTACACTAAAGAGAGTACCTTGTTTACACATGTCTGTGAACAAAAACGCAGACACCTAGCAAAAGAAGAAAAACATGTTGTAATTGGTTATCAGACATTTGTAAGATTTTATCAATTGACACAAAATGCAAAATCTACAAAGACATATGAAGAATTTGCAAAAAGTCCTTACTACAATGCATTTGTAAAATTTGGAAGCTATGTAAGTAATGTTAACCCTTTATATCCAGAACATTATATTGATTGGGTAGTTAAGAGCGGTGTTAAACTTGATCATTGGTGCAGAGATGCACTTTATGAAAAATATGTTCTTGAATTAATCCATACTGAAAATGTAGAGACTGCGCTGCAAAGATCTGTAAAACATATGCAGTCTTGGGCCGATACAAATAATAGTATCTGGAATCATTACTTTAGTTATGTTAGTACTAACAGAGCAACATTTGATATTAAAGATGGAAAAATCAGTCCTTGGTTAGTTTTAAACTGCCAGACAGGTAAAAAACTATTAGCCTCACTTAACGATGAGCAATTATCATCGATAAGTAATGTTATAGACCCACAAGTATGGGTTAAAAAATTTAAATCACAATACAGTGATTTGCAATTAGTAAAAGATGTAGTTAAGGAGGCTAATCTATGAATACTGCAACTAATGGAAATCGGCAAAATTTAGATCTAGAAGTTATTGTCAGCGAAGATGATGCGACCGTATATGTTAAACTAACGGGCTTTGATGATCTTGAATCTGCCGATCATTATGCTACATTTTTAGTAGATAATTTACCCTTGATGCTTTTTGAATCTAAAGTGATGCACTAATTATGCCAGACATTGACATAGATTTTTTAGATAGAACTAAAATACTTGAAGTGCTACCACATGTTAAAGCATCAAGGAATGATGGCGGAAAAATAGTTCCTCACAATACAGGAATATATCCTCAACCTATACCACACGATCCAGTTACTAATCTATCTGGTATAGATTATAAAGAAGCAGAGGCTAGGGGCTATTATAAAGTTGATTTTTTAAATGTTAGCCTGTATAAAGGCATTCGAGACGAAACTCATCTAAAAGAATTAATGGAGGTTGAACCGTTATGGGATCTTTTACTTCAAGAAGAATTTGTGGATCTATTATTTCATTTGAATGGCCATGGTGCAATTCTGAAGAAAACTTGCCCTACTTCCGTGGAAGAATTAGCTGCCGTCCTTGCTATGATCAGGCCTGCGAAGAGACATTTGATTGGGAAGAACTGGACGGAAGTGATGGCGGAGATCTGGAAGAAGCCAGAGAACGATGACTATTACTTTAAGAAGGCACATGCAGTAGCATATGCAATGGCTATTGTTGTGCAGATGAATTTACTTTGCGAAGAAATAAGCTACGGTTACAATTAACGAGTGGGTGGTTTTCTAACTAGTTGTACGCTTTTTCGTTTAATTCGTTTGAGGGTAAGGTTCATTAAGTTTACTACTGGTCCTAGAACAACACGGACATCTTTACTGTTAAATGTTTTAATACAGTATCGAAAGGGTTCTATTTCTTTACGAAGAAATATGTTTATTGGAACTTGACGATTGCTTTCCCACCACCAAACTTCGCCTAATTCTAATAAAAATCCTTTTTCTTCAGGTGTTCTTATCAGTTCAAGATCGTAGAAACTGGTAACAAATTGATCTTGATTTATAATAATACCGACATATTCCTCTTCGCCATAGTGTAAGACGCTGATAAACGGCAGTTGACTCTCTATATTATCTCTTAGTTTAACCATATAAATATGTATAAGGGCTTTAATCCAAATGCAAAAAATTTCAAGTTATTTATATCCAAATCGAATAAATCTAGTTGCGGATGTGGCTTTGTTTCCTGTGAGGTGGAATATCGTGTACCAAAACCGTATAAAAATATATAAGGGTGTAGACAATTTACTTACACTCGATGTTAAAAACTCTGATCAAAAGCGAATTGATATCAGCGAAATGACCTTAAAAATGGCAGTCATGGATATCAATGGCAATGAAATTATTATCTCAGATGTTACCGCAGGCGCAACAACCGGACTAGCTACTGTTAATATACCCGCAACATCTCTAGAAGATTTCACCCCTCAATTTTTTAATTTTACCATATATCGAGAAAACGAAGATACTACAAAAACTGTTTTATATGCAGATACTCAATTTGGTGTAAAAGGAAACATGGAATTAGTCGACAGTGCTGTTCCTGTAAATGTTGCTCACAGGTATATAACTAGATTTATTCCTCTAGAGGATGATATCTCTAGAACTTCACCTCCATTTGTTACTACATGGTATAGTGATGCTGTAGAAGTTCGTTTGCCAAACTTCTTTAGACCTGCAAGTGAAGATCAAATGTTACTTGATTTTAAATATACCGGACTAGAAGCAGAAGTTACCGTACAGTACACCACTGATGATGTTATTGGCGCCGCAACTGATTGGGTAGATATCGAAACCTTCAGCGTGGTACCTAGTACCGTAACCGAAACTAAAGATTATTCATCTGAATATACTAGAGAAATGGCTTGGGTAAGAATCAAGTATATACCTGAAATAACAAACGCCGGAAAAGTTGACAAAGTAACTGTAAGACTTTAAAATGTATCTATGAGTCTGATCATAGATACAATCGTTAGCTACCTGCCTCCAAAAAGAAAAGCTACACCCAGCGGGTGGATCAGTTTCAACGCGGTCTGCTGTCACCATAACGGAACTGGGCATGATACTAGAGGGCGTGGAGGTATAATGCTCAATGAAGGAGCTAGTTATCACTGTTTTAATTGCGGATTCAAGGCCAGTTGGCAACCTGGTAGAACCATAACTACTAAATTTAAAAAACTGTTAAACTGGCTAAATGTACCTGACGATTTAATTACAAAATGCAGTCTAGAAGCACTTCGTTTAAAAGAAGACAGTGACTATAAGAGTGTATCGAATCCTATTCCCGTCTTTATAGACAAAGCGTTGCCCTTGGGTTCTAAGTCTATTAAAGAATGGCTGGATAATCCGCCTGAAGAAATTCTACCAGTCTTAGAATATCTATTAAACAGGAAATACACAATTGATGATTATCCTTGGTATTGGACAGACGAAGAAGGATTTCAAAATAGATTGATTGTTCCTTTTTATCTACAGGGACGAATAGTAGGATATACTGCTAGATTAATTCGAGATGGTAAAGTAAAGTACATAAGCGAGCAACAGCCCGGTTATGTGTTTAACTTGGACAGACAAACTTACGAGAGAAAGCTGGTATTTGTAACTGAAGGACCGCTTGATGCAATATGCTTAGATGGTTGTGCCTTAATGGGCGCAGAGATAAGTAAACAACAGGATGCACAGTTAAAACAGTTACAAAGAGAAATTGTACTAGTACCCGATAGAGATGAATCAGGTTTAAAGTTAATAGAACAGGCTATTGAGAACAACTGGAGTGTAAGTATGCCCGATTGGCCGGACGGTATCAAAGATGTAAACGATGCTGTGAGAAAATTAGGCAAGCTATATACAATGTGGAGCATTGCATCTGCAAAAGAGTCAATGCCCTTAAAAATACAACTAAGGATGAAAAAATGGGTTGGTTAACTAGAATTCGTAATATTATTACATATCCGTACTATTGGTACAAAGATAGACAGTTAGTAAAACAGCGTCTAGAAGAATTAAAAAAACAAGATCCGTTTATATATAAATGATTACTTGGGGAATAAGCGCCAACAGCCACGATGCCGCACTGGCTGTTTTTAAAGACAACGAATTATTGTTTGCCAGTCACAGTGAACGATTCAGTGGCATTAAGAATGATCCTGATCTCGACAATCAGTTGATAACCTATGCTAAACGAAACTGGGGAGAACCACAGCAGGTTGTATGGTATGAAAAACCCTGGGCCAAGACCTTAAGACAGTTTCGCGCAGGGCAAGGTCTAAATCACAGAAGTAATAACATTAAAAATTATCTTGCTAGATATAATGTCGATGCTCCTATAATAACTAAATGGCATCACGAAAGCCATGCAGCCGCAGGATTTTATACCAGCTCATTTGATGAAGCCGCAGTGGTAGTAATTGACGCTATTGGTGAATTTGAAACACTGACTATTTGGCAGGCCAATGCAGCCGGCCTTAAACAGGTCTATAGTCAACGCTATCCGCATAGTCTAGGGCTCTGGTACAGCGCCATGACTCAACGATGTTTTCTAAAGCCCAACGAAGAAGAATACATTCTAATGGGTATGGCAGCATACGGAGACCCTAATCGATTGTATTACAGAATCATGGATGATTTCTTTGACTATCGATCGGGCAGACTAATTACACTCAAGAAGAACCTACATCGAGGCTGTCAGGATTGGGCGCCGGATCTAGTGGTCAATGATATTTTTGATATTGCCGCAGCCACACAGGCAGTATATGAATGGCATTTTGAGTCTGTACTACGGCATGCTTTAAAAATAACCGGCAGTAAGAATCTAGTGCTCATGGGAGGCTGTGCCCTTAACTGTTCGGCTAATCCGCTGGCATTCAAGCACTTTGATCGAGTGTGGATCATGCCAAATCCCGGAGATGCGGGCAGTAGCATAGGTGCAGTATTAGCAGAAACTAAAACCCACATTGGTTGGCAGGGCTGTGATCTAGGTTACGAAATACCGCCTGCGACATCTGTTGATCAGATTGTAGATCACTTGTTAGATAAAAAAATCTGTGGTCTAGCTCAAGGTCGTGCAGAGTTTGGACCTAGGGCACTGGGCAATAGAAGCTTGTTAGCAGACCCACGCGGACATGAAATTAAGGACAGAGTAAATGACATTAAACAAAGACAAAAATTTCGACCCTTTGCTCCCGTTATTTTGGAGGAGTTGGCTGACGATTACTTCGATCTCGCTGGCACTAGCAGTGACCATAGGTATATGCAGTTCATCAGTAGGTCTAGGCATCCTGACCTATTTCCTGCTGTCATTCATAGGGACGGGACTAGCCGTGTTCAGACTGTTCCCAAAAACGACAGCATAATTAGACAACTATTAGAATCTTGGTATTCAGCCACTGGTTGTCCCATGCTATTGAATACCAGCCTTAACATCAAAGGACGCCCTATGGTTAATAGCAAATATGATGCATTGGCCTTTGAAGCTCGTTACGGTGTACAGGTCTACACATAAACAGTATAATATAAAAATATGACCACAAGACAAAACGCAGATTACGGATACGACATACAAAAACTATACATTGACATGCTGTTAGGCGATGCAGAAACTTTTGTGCGCTGTCAAAGCATTTGGGATCACAATCTATTTGATCGCAAGCTACAGCCCGCAGCCAAGTTTCTCAAAGACTATGTAGAAGAACACAATGTAATACCCACACCTGAGATTATCAACGCAGCCACGGGCAGTAACTTTCAAATACCCGAAGGACTGTCGGAAAATCACTATGATTGGCTGCTGACTGATTTTGAAACATTCATTAGACACAAGGGCCTTGAGCGGGCTATTCTAGAAGCCGCGGACATGTTAGAAAAGGGCGATTACGGTCCTGTTGAAGACAAGATCAAACGGGCAGTGCAAGTAGGCCTGCAAAAAGACATGGGCACAGACTACTTTGCAGATCCTCGCAGTCGACTGTTAAAAATCAAGGATAAGAACGGACAGATCAGTACAGGCTGGTCGCACTTAGATGGTAAACTGTTCGGGGGATTCAATCGAGGTGAACTGAATATCTTTGCCGGCGGCTCGGGCGCAGGTAAGAGTCTATTTCTGGCTAACTTGGGTGTAAACTTTGCAGAAAAGGGTTTAAATGTAATCTATCTAACATTCGAACTGTCAGAAGAATTAGTGTCCATGCGTATTGATTCGATGGTCACGGGCATACCCACTAGAGAAGTGTTCAAGCAAATTGATGAAGTGGAAATGCGTGTCAGAGTCATAGGCAAGAAAAGCGGTGCGCTCCAAGTCAAGTATATGCCTTCGGGTAAAACTGCCAATGACATACGCAGTTACCTTAAAGAGTTTGAAATTAAAACTGGACGCAAGCCCGATGTACTGTTAGTGGACTATTTAGATCTATTGATGCCCATCAGCGTAAAGATCAGTCCGGAAAACCTGTTTATCAAAGACAAGTTTGTAAGTGAAGAACTACGCAACTTGAGTATGGAAAAGAACTGCATCTTTGTTACTGCCAGCCAGCTTAATCGTGGTGCTGTGGAAGAAGTAGAGTTTGATCACAGTCACATTAGCGGTGGTCTAAGTAAGATTCAGACAGCGGACAATGTCTTTGGTATCTTTACCAGCAGAGCCATGCGTGAACGGGGCAAGTATCAGATACAGTTGATGAAAACACGCAGTTCAAGCGGTGTGGGACAGAAAATTGATCTGGACTTTGACATAGATACTCTGCGTATCACAGACAGTGAAGAACAGTCCGATGACTCAGCTACAACTGCCACTCGCAGTAGCCAAATTCTAAATACCATTGCTAGACGCAGTACAGTAGAAGACGCTGATGATCCTCAAACAGGCGCCGGCATTAAACCTGCACGAGCACAGATAGAAAGCACTAAACTTAGGCAGTTGATCAACAACTTGCCCGAGTAGGCTGCATATACCAAACAGTCAAGGCCCAGCGAAGACCTGTTAAGGGCGCCCTAGCACGATGTAGGCTATGGCTGGGAAAGAACACTGCCCAACCGGGCTCTAGATCAAAACTCTGATCTTCTACATCAACTCCCGAGCCCGGTGCTGTAACTAGACTACAGGTTAAAGTTAGAACTCTAGTGCTGGCCCTAGCTTCAGTGCCATAGGTATCTCGGTGCCAATCATAGTACTGCCCAGGACCGTATCTACTGACCTGTACAGGTTCTTGAAACCAAGTCCAAGCATATTGATCCTGTAGATCCAGGGCCAAATTCCACAAACGATCCTTTAACATCTGGTCCAGAGTCAGCCAATAGATATTGTTATTGCGTGTCTGTCTCAGAGGATCGGGTCCCATAACACGCCCGGGAACCAGCTGATCAATTAGAGTAAACTCCCTAGCCTGTTGTTCAGTAAACAAGGGAAAAGGTTTTAGAATCTCCATACCCTATTTATGACCCAGCCCGAGGCGCGAAGCGCAGCGCGGTAGCGCCAGCGCAAAAAAGCAATTTTTCGCCCTTATAAGTGTGTATATTATCAATAGAATTAAATACAGTATGAGTCCAATGGCCGTTAACAGCATTAGAACTATACTGAAAACTACCAACGAAGATCACGGTTGGACAGTACCAGATCTAGTGGTAGACTATCAAGCTCGTATACTGGCAGAAAAAATAGATCGTAACCCTTGGCAACCAGAGCCCAGCTATGCAGAACGCTATCTAACTATAAAGACAGTTACAGAAGCACTGGAATTGGGCAACACCTGTTGGTTCACTCGTGCTGTATTTCCTGAATTGGGTACTAGACGCGGTATTAGTACCAGCTACTATGTAGACATGGGCATGGGCTGCTACAGCCTAGTATTAAAACACAGTGAGTTACCTGCTGTACGCTTACTCTACAACCACTTTGAATTTCTAGCTGAAACAGCTTATACAGCCATAAGACACTACGGTGAATTTCGTAGCATGTGGGATTAACTAAATATTAAACTATGAAAATCACTGAAATTGTTAGCATAACAGAAGCTCTTGAAGACGAAGATGAGCGTAAGAAGCGTCACTTGGGCATGATCAATGCTTATTTGAAGTCAGGAAAAAATCCAGCACCTGATAGTCCAATATATAACCTAATGAAGCGTTACGGGTTTATAGAAAGTACTGGTGATGAAACAGCTAGAGAACCTACAGCACAGGAAATTGACCAAGTAGAAGATCTTATTGGTAGCATAGATCCTAGTGTAGAAGAACCACAGAGCATAGTAGCTAAACTAAACAGTTGGATTAAACAGTACCCGTTATTGGATAAGATTACTGATCTAATACCACAGACTCGTATAGTTAAAGCTGTAGCACAGGCAGTAGACGCACTGGAACAGGGCAATGGACAGGCAGCATTAAACAGTATAGCTAGTGTAGCAGGCGGGGGTCTAGCACAGGCTGCTCGTGCAGTTAATGTGGGCACAGCACTACAGCAGGGTGATGCTATGGGTGCGGCTTTGGCAGCAGGCGGAGGCTTGGGCAAAGTAGCTAAAGGTGTTAACACAGCACAAAGAGTAAGCAATTTTGTGCAGAACGATGAATTGGATCGTGTAAAGAAGCTGGCGGGAATTTAAACAAACATAATGCCCAGAGCCAGCACTAGAATGAGCGCTAGCAGATAAGCAGAGAATTTAACATCTGGAATAACGGGGACCCAACGCTGGTCTGCGCCGTTGTAAATGTAGATCACAGTGTCTACAACTTGAATATCACCGTCTTGTGGCATAGTTATACTTACCCAAAATGGGTCTACAGCCCAAAAAAAATAGCCGCGCAAAAAATTTAGGTGAAGTACTTACAGAATCTGGGTGGTGATTTAGCACCACTAAGGGCTTAAAACTAAAGTATTACATTTAAAAAAGTAAACCCCGGCCCCACCGATGACCATCATACCCCGACCGGTTCGAAAAACTTTTTCGAAAAGAAAAAACCCCGAGCCGGGAGCGAATCGGACTCGGGGTAAAGAGCTGTCTCACGACAGTTCTAGTGTTTGGCTAAATACAGTGCCGGGAGCGAATCGGACTTACCTGTGTAGACTTAGCCAAGGGCTGTACAAAGGCCCTACACTGTATGCAGTACTTAGGAGCGGCGCATACAGGTAACCTCTGCAACAGCACGCCAGTTAGCTGGCATGCTCTTCTTCAAGTCTGCCAGCTTGAGCACCATACGCAGGCTCAGCTCACGCAGCTTCTTCTTATTATCATCAATAAAGTCAATGAGTACATCCTTCTCTACTGCATCAAACTCGTACTCATCAAGCATGCCGCACTCGGCAATCACTTGCTTGATACGCAGGATCTTCTCGCGCTCTGTATCAATAGTCAAGTCCAAGTAGTGGCAACGGCTTTCCAATGCTTCCAAATGGTCACGCAACTTCTTGCTCTTAACATGATCGAACTTGATGTTGGTGATAAAGATTGCACCGCCATTGTAGTCAAAGCTGTTGGGCACACCTTCACTGCGGAGCAAGCGGCTGTCCGTATTCCAGTGGATAGTACGCTTCTTTGAGCTGTCCAGTGCAGCCTTGAGAATGTTCAGTGCAAGGTCATCAAGCAGAACACTGTCGCAGTCATCGAACACAAGGATACACTTCTTGTCGCTGAACTCGTAGAGCTTCTTGTAGAGTCCAATGGCGCTCATTGCACCCTTGACTACTTCGTACTTCTTCAGCTTCTCGTTCTGTGCTACAGTAGCGAATACATCGTGCTTTGATAGCACCTTCTCCACACCAAAGCTCTTGCCTACGCCTGGAGGGCCAGTGACGATCATAGCACGAACATCACCCTTCTTAACAGCACGAGTCATGTCTTCCAGGATGTTAAAGCGGCTGCGAAGTCGCTCGATGATTTCCTCGTCTGTTTGGCCTTTAAGCTCTGCTTCTTTAGCACGAACTGCGGCTGAATCAATGTCAAACTTGTTGACGGTACCGCGCTCGCTCTTAACGCTGTCCAGACTCAAAACCTTGTAACCTTTTGCCATTCGTTTCGCTCCTTTGTTGTCTAAGTGTATATTATACTGTCTTACGCTAGACCTGTCAACCTAAACCACTCATCATAGTCCAGGAAAAAGTCCGTTTTTGGATCCCAGTAACGGCCTTCTTTTGGGTCATAGTACAGAACGCGGCCTGCAAAGTTGAAGGGTCCTTCTAGGCCCTTTCGAGCTTCATAGCCCTGCATTAAGTCTTCGGTCTTGCCCAGTACCTTGTAGCCCACAGTTCTCTCCTTTGTGCTTCAGTATGTATCTATTATAGCACCGAATGAATAGCCCGTCAACTACTAGGGTCTTTAGGCAACTTCCTTGTAGACCTTGTACCCGTAGATGGCCAACTTACGAATAGCCGCTTGAATCTCACGATGAGTTTCATCTAGATCCTCCAGACACTTCTTGGCTTCTTTGATAGTGTCTGCATAGCAGGTCTGACCCGAGTAGATGTGCCGGCACTCGTAGTAGCGGTCTTCCTCAATGCACAGTTGGTAAGTGCCAAAGGTCTTGTACATGGTGATTTCGCCTGTTTTCATCGTCGCTCCTTTTGTTTACTATGTGTCTATTATACGGTCTTTTGAATAACCCGTCAACCACTAGGGTTACCACTCGCCCATAACGATCAGAGCCAAGCCCATGACAATCACGGGCATCAATACAACAGCGAGATTAATCAATGCTTGCACAGTCTGCTCCTTCTAGTGTACGAATCTGCTGAATCAGTTGACGACGCATGGCGTTGGTCTTTGCATTAGATTCATCATCTAGTTGGTCTGCAATCTCGTCTAGAAAAACCAACTGCTCGTAGAGCTCGTTTACATTTTCTTGCATGGTCCGCTCCTTGCTTGTCTATGTATCTATTATATCTTCTTTTGAATACCCTGTCAACCTGTAGGGTTATTTGCTGTAGATCCAACGACGGAATCGTGTTGACACTGTAGTGGCAATGTTCACCGCAATGATGAACACTGCCAGACCCATAAAGATAGCTTCGATCATTTCATTTGCCTTTCAGTCGACGGAATGCCGCCATCATCTCCCGGTCGTTCTCCAGCTTCTTGCGGAGCTTCTCCCAGGCTTGATCTTCAGTGAGCTCTTCGTTGTTGATGCTGTGGCCAGTGCTCTTGTCCATGCGCTTCTTGGCCCACTTAGCTTCGTCCTTCTTGCTCCACTTCATCGTTTGCTCCTTACTATGTGTCTATTATAGCATCGTTTGGAGAAACCCGTCAACCAGTAAGGTTGTTGTTTTTTTACAACAAAAGTGGCCTGACCGGAGGGGTTCGAACCCCCGACCCTGTGCTTAGAAGGCACATGCTCTATCCAACTGAGCTACGGTCAGATCCTGGTGGGCCCCCGGAGAGTCGAACTCCGCACCAATGGATTATGAGTCCACTGCTCTAACCAACATGAGCTAGAGGCCCGAAACTTGGTGCCCGGAGCCGGAATCGAACCGGCACGCCTGTTAGGGCGAGAGATTTTAAGTCTCTTGTGTCTACCTATTTCACCATCCGGGCGGATGTTCTATTGTACTACGATTAGAGTTCTTCTATAACCTCATAATCACCATCAGCTGTTTCTCTGTAGACAGTAGCACCCTCTGCACCATCTCCAATAGCCTTCTTGGCCAGCTGTCGAGCTTCTTTCAAGCTCTTAGTTGTTTCAATGAGTTCGTCGTGGCCGTCAAGAGTGGCCCAGACCTCATAGAGTTCCCAGGTCATTTTGTTTCAAATCGTTGTTGAGTAGATCGCATAGGTACTGAGCAGTCTGTTCAGCTTCGTGTCGATTGTCTCGCACAATACAGCACAGCACTCGTCCTTTTGGTTCGCTTTGGAAGTCGCGTATGACTACACACCCACCTAGATAGTCTGTTGAAAAAGAAACCCCGAATCGCATGGAGTATTTATTGCCCTATACGATCCGGGGTCTGTATTTAGAACGGAGCGTCTTCCAGGTCGGAAGTGTCAGCAACCTTTGCAGTTGCCTTGGCTTTGGGAGCCTTCGCAGGTGCCTTAGCCTTAGGAGCGGTAGCCTTAGCAGGCTTTTCGTCCTTGCGGTCCAGATAGTCGGCGATAGCTGCCTGTTCTGCAACACCGCTGAATTCATCAACAGTCTTGATGAATTTGACCGCATCGAGCTTGCTCATTGCCTGAGGCAGCTCTACGAGAGTGATGTCCTCGTGACCATGTTTGGCAAGTACTTTAATTCGCATAACATCATTCGCAAAACGAACCTTCATCTCGCCATTGAGTTTACTAGTACCTGCAACGGTAAAAACTTTATCTGTAGCCATTTTGTGTGCCTTTCTGTGTGTTTAAAAATGTCTGCTTCTTAAGCATTAATATTAGTATAACTTCGAGCTAGCCATCTGTCAACCTCTTTTGGCTAGCTCGAACCATTTATTAGTCCAAACGGCTTCCTGCGTAGGCTTCGAAACCATACTTGCGGAACACATCTGCGGCTGCTTGAGCACCAGCCTCCAGGATACCTACGCTCTGGACGCCCAGTTTGGCAGGATTCCACAGCTGGAAGGCCTTGGTGTAGTCCTGACGCACACCAGCTGCCTTGAGCATCTTGCCCAGTTTGGTGTTGCCTTTGACCTTGTAGATGTTAGTCCAAGCAAAGCCGCAAGCATCGCGGTCACCGTACTTGGCCAGGGCGGCAACGGCTGCCTTGTGGGCTTCGGTCATTGCTTCTTGAACGATAGCGTTAACTTGCTCTTGGGTAGTGATCGTTGCAGTCATTTCAAGCTCCTTTTGTGTTTAACTAAGCCTTAATTATAGCGCCAAACGATAACCCTGTCAACCGTAGGGTTATTGCTTGTGTTGCGCTTTTACAACACCTGGTTTGGTACGGGTTCGCGGACTAACATCAGTACCAAACTCCTTGTCCACATAGAACTGGATCAGCTCTCGCTGGATCATTGTCAACAGATCGCCGTGATCTTCGTTGACAACGAATCGCACAGGACAACGAGCCCAAGTCAGATGCTTGTTAAAGTCAGCAAACCAACGCCTGTGATCCTTGTTAGTGGCATCAAAGACTACAAACGGCCGCCCGTATAGTTGTAGACGACTCATGAGCCTGTGACCCACTTTCTAACCACTTCTTCAAGAGGTTTGAAATCGTAGACGGGTTGCTTGGGCCGAACCTTGAGCAGTTCTCTGCCCGCATGTTCCTTGTTCAGTTCTCGATTAGTTTCCTTCATTTTCTTCCTCGTATTGTCGAATCTCCTCAGAGATGCCAAAGTAATCGTCCAAGTCCTCTCCGATCAAGGCTCGAACATCAGCAGCACTCATGCCACCAATCTCGTAATAATCTTCATCGAACTCAGTAGAGTAGACACCACAGAATGCCATACCGGGCTCGTAGTATTTGGCTTCAATCTCAAAGCCCAGAGCTTCTAGTCGTCGATATGCATCAATAGGAGGTGCCCACGCACTGTCAAAGGATGCTGAAACAGTGTTAGCATCTTTCCGTTCAACACCTTCTAGGGAAAAGTCCCACTTGGTACCCCAATTGGAAGTATTCCAGTCATACCAGTCCTTGGCGCCAAACAAGCGTAGGTTCTCTAGTTGCTGTATCTCAAGAGCTCGTTGCTTCTCGCCATCACCGAATGAGCCAGCCATAGTGTCCAGCAAAGGCTTAGGCGTAGGAACAAATTCCATGAGTAGGCCGTCTTTGCCCTTCAGCACACGGTCAATCATAGCAGAGTCTTTGTGACGCAGAGTCACACCGTTGTAGCACCAATTAGGCATTGTCTTGCTCCTCTTCAAATTCAGTTACTTCTTCATCTAACACCATCAAGTCAACTATCCTAGCAGTCTCTTCTAGGTTAGCCATGCCCTGGAAAGCACCTCTGAATGACTGGTACTCGCCGAGGAAGTCATAGATGTCCTCCTTGTCCCAGACATCCGGCACTTCAATCTCTTGCCGAATGACTGTGGTAACCCATGCTTTCTTCATTACAGCCACCCTTCTGCTTCATACATCTTCACGCTAGGGTCCAACTGGCGCAGTTCTTTTGCGGCCTTGACCAGTGCAGTCAAGCGGGCCTGAACCTGCGAACGAGGCAGTTCGCCATCACAGCTCAGGTTCTCCGGACTCATGTCGCAGTCAATGCTGTCGGCAATTTTTTGACGGTCTGCGGCACTCTTGAGGCTCAGAGGCTTGCTACCAAACATTGAACCCCATTGGTTCTTGCGATCCACATATGCTTGCAGTGCTTTCATCTTTCGCTCCTTTGTGTTAAACAATACCCATAGTATAGCACCAAACGATATCCCAGTCAACCGTAGGGTTATCGCTTGTTGTATTTTTGCAACACCGAGTTGGCCTCGTCCATGCTACCCAAACCGTCGTAGCATTGTTCAATGGTAGCCATGATCATCATATCAACAATGGTCTGCGCTTCTTGTTTGAGCTTTTGGGTAGGGAGACCGCTGATGAAAGCATCGACTTGGCGTTTGGTTTCGCAGGCCCAGATCATGTCTGCCATTGCGGCCTGGCGCTTGTTCAGGCCCTGGATAGTGATCTCAATGCTCATTTCGTTGTCCTTTGTGCTTAGGGTTGCGTTGATAACCTTTGTCCTTTTTGTGGACGCCAGCGCCTGTTTGGGTTCTTAGAGGTCCCTGCCTAGGCTTGACAGGAATCTTTACTATGATCTTCATTGGTCGCTCCTTCATCATGTGTGTAGTATAGCACCAATCAAAGACCCTGTCAACCGAAAGGTTATTAACTGTTGATCGTGTTGTAGGGATCTAAGTCCTCTGCACCCGCTATACCAACACCTTCGATCCAGTCGTAGACGATCTCGACAGGACATTCCAACATCTTTGCGATCATTTTGGGGCTGTGGCCCTCAATGTAGAGTTGCTCAATATCATAGGCCAGTTCTGCTACCTTGCTCATCCCGTATACTCCTCTTCCATTTGTTCGTCGTTGACTTCGATCAGATCACAGCCATCGCGGCTGATGATGTCCAATAGTTCTTTCAGCTCATGAGCACCAATGCGGTGCCCGCTGAACAGAGTTGAGCCACTGTGGCCTTGGACTACAATCCAGTCGCCTGATCCCAGGCTGTTGGTTACAACCTTCAACATCAGAAGTCCTCCTCTTCAGCAACCTTCTCAGCCT